>RCNH01000004.1_pt1 | contig 131778 bp, 117 predicted proteins | sample 2041161 | NCBI WGS metagenome assembly RCNH01 (sample SAMN09708215, study PRJNA481090) | Feces metagenome, whole genome shotgun sequencing project. | biome: feces | host: Leptonychotes weddellii | place: Antarctica: Sion Island | collected 2010-03-01 | reverse complement strand
AGAGCGATGAGCATTTTAAAATGCTCATCGCTCTTTGGAGCCGGTGGACGGACTCGAACCCCCGACCTGCTGATTACAAATCAGCTGCACTACCAACTGTGCTACACCGGCGTAACATAGTTATTGTACCAGAACGGGGACGATTTGACAAGATGTAATTTTTGAATAATCAGCGCTGATCCCAGGGAATATAGGGGCGAGGCTGCTGAACGGCCACATAGGCCGGGCGGATGATCTTACCCATGTTCACCAGCTCCTCCATGCGGTGAGCGCTCCAGCCGGCCAGCCGGGCTACCGCAAAGATGGGCGTATACAGCTGTGTGGGCAGGCCCAGCATCCGATAGACAAAGCCGCTGTAGAAATCCACATTGGCGCTGACACCCTTGTAGATCGGGCGATTTTCGGAAATCACCTCTGCGGCCAGCCGCTCCACTGTGTCGTACAGCCGATATTCATCTTCCATTCCCTTTTCCACGCTCAGCTTTTTCACAAATTCTTTCAGAATGCAGGCGCGGGGATCGCTGAGAGAATATACCGCATGGCCCATACCATAGATCAGACCGCTGTGGTCAAAGTTTTCCCGGTTCAGCAATCCTTTCAGATAGGTACGAATTTCATCCTCATCGGTCCAGTCGTGCAGATGTGCCTTCATATCATCAAACATCTGCACCACCTTGATATTGGCACCGCCATGGCGCGGGCCCTTCAGGCTGCACAGTGCGGCCGCCATGCAGCTGTAGGTATCGGTGCCGCTGCTGGTGACCACGTGGGTTGTAAAGGTGGAGTTATTGCCGCCGCCATGCTCTGCGTGCAGTACCAGGCACAGATCCAGAATATGAGCTTCCAGCGGTGTATAGGAGGAATCTGCCCGCAGCAGGGTCAGCAGATTTTCCGCTGTGGACAATTCCGGACGGGGTGCGTGAATAAACAGGCTCTTGCCTTCCTTGGAATACACATAAGCCTGATACCCGTATACAGACAGCATCGGGAAAATCGCCAGCAGGTCCATGCACTGACGCACCACATTGGGCAGGCTGATGTCATTGGGCCGGTCATCATAGCTGGCCATGGTAAGCACGCCGCGGGCCAGACTGTTCATCATATCCTCCGACGGTGCTTTCAAAATGACATCCCGAACAAAGTTGCCGGGCAGGCTGCGGTAAAACGAGAGCTGATCTTCAAACTCCTGCAATTCATCTGCGGTGGGCAGCTTGCCGAACATCAGCAGAAAAGCCGTTTCTTCAAAACCAAAGCGCCGGGTGTGAATGAAGCCCTGTACAATATCCTCAATGGCATATCCGCGGTAATACAGTTCACCCGGAATGGATACCTTTTTGCCATCCACTACTTTGGACCCCCGAATATCGCTGATCTCGGTCAGGCCTGCCACTACGCCTACGCCGTTCAAATCGCGCAATCCACGTTTTACGTCGTATTTTGTGTAGGCTTCCGGCGCTATATTGCTGTTCTGTACACACATCTGCGCCAGGTTTTCAATGGTGGGTGTAACACGTGAATATTCCGAGATCGTTTTCATAAGTCATCCTCCTTGATAAAGATGAGAGGTATTATATCAAATTTTTGTGAGAACGGTATGTCTTTTTACTTATTTTTTATGTAAAATACACGATCAAAAAATTTTTTGACTTTTTTCAAAAAAACACTTGCATTTTCTGCACCGTCTTGATATAATAATCAAGCACCACAGCGGTGGCGCAAACAACTGAACATGGGAGCGTTCCCGAGTGGCCAAAGGGGACAGACTGTAAATCTGCTGCGTTTCGCTTCGGTGGTCCGAATCCACCCGCTCCCACCAAAAAGCCTTGTCAATCGACAAGGCTTTTTTGTTTTATCCGGGACACCGTTTCAGGCCGTCTGCCCTGCTCTGCACATACACAAAAGCCCCGCATCCTGAACGATGCGGGGCTTTTTACATATTATATATTATTCGCCCTGGGCAATGATGCGGGCTACGTGTACGCCGCTGGCAGATGCATGGGACAGCGAATGCGTGATGCCGCTGCCGTCACCGATCACATACAGGCCATCATACTTGGTCTGTAAATTCTCATTAACCAGCACTTCCATGTTATAGAACTTAACCTCTACACCGTAAAGCAGAGTTTCGTCATTGGCGGTACCGGGAGCAATTTTATCCAGCGCATAGATCATTTCCACAATGCCGTCCAGAATGCGCTTGGGCAGCACCAGGCTCAGGTCACCGGGGCTGGCATTCAGGGTGGGGGTCATGAAGGATTCGTCAATGCGCTTCTGGGTGCTGCGCTGACCGCGAATCAGATCGCCGAAGCGCTGCACAATAACGCCGCCGCCCAGCATATTGCTCAGGCGGGCAATGCTTTCGCCGTAACCGTTGGAATCCTTAAAGGGGGCAGTAAAGTGCTTTGCCACCAGCAGGGCAAAGTTGGTGTTGCCGGTCTGCTTGGCAGGATCTTCATAGCTATGTCCATTTACGGTTACAATTCCGTTGGTGTTTTCGTTTACCACGGCGCCCTTGGGGTTCATGCAGAAGGTACGCACCAGATCGCCGTACTTGGGCGTGCGATACACAATCTTGCTCTCATACAGCTCATCGGTGAGGTGAGAGAACACTTCGGCGGGCAGCTCCACGCGCACACCCAGGTCAACACGATTGGACAGCGTTTCGATGTTCAGATCGCGGCAAACCTTCTCCATCCACTTGGAGCCGCTGCGGCCTACCGAGATAATGCACTGGCTGCCGATATATGTCTTGTCTTTGCAGTGAACTTCATAACCTTCGTCCACCTTGGCAACGCTCTCCACCGGGCAGTCAAAGAAGAACTCGACCTTATCCTTCAGGTGGTTATACAGATGCTCCAGCACCACATAGTTGATATCCGTACCCAGATGACGAACCGATGCATCCAGCAGATGCAGATCGTTTTGCAGGCAGATTTTTTTAAATTTGGTGCCGGAAGTGCTGTACAGCTTGGTGCCTTCGCCGCCATAAGCCATATTGATGTCATCCACATAGTGCATCAGTTCCAGCGCTTTCTGCTTGCCGATGTACTCATGCAGAGTGCCGCCGAAATCGTTGGTGATGTTGTACTTGCCATCCGAGAATGCACCGGCACCGCCGAAACCGCTCATGATGGAACAGCTGGGGCAGTGGATACAGGCCTTAATTTTATCACCGTCAATGGGGCAATGACGCTTAGCCAGAGTATGACCGCTTTCAAACACAGCCACCTTCAGTTCCGGCTTCAGCTTCATCAGCTCGTAGGCAGAATAAATGCCGCCAGGGCCCGCACCAATGATGATTACATCGTATTTCATAGCAAATTTCCTCCGTTGCTCCATTGAAAAAAGCAATCTGCGTCCTTTGCAGATTGAAACGAACTCATTTTTTGTGGCACTGTCCGTACGCACACTTCTTTCCAGTATAAACTCAAGTGTCACACTATGTCAATATTTTTTTATGCTTCCTGCATAACCTTTTGAAAAGGCGGAACACTAGGAAAAACGAAAAAGGAGTGTTTCACTATGGCATACAACCGCAAAGAACAGAACTTTTTAAAGGATTTGCAGAACGATGAAAAACTCTGTGCCGAAAAGTATCATCAGGCTGCCGAAGCCTGCTGTGACCCCGTATTGCAGCAGTTGTTTTCCGAGCTGGAAGAAGCCGAGAGCGATCACTACAATACCGTAACCCAGATGCTGAACTCCGGCGAAGCTCCGGCTCAGGCCACCTCGCAGACCGGCCGCAAGGCAGGTGCCGGCGGCAGCAAGAGCCCCCAGCAGCTGCGCTCCAAGGCTGATGCAGCCGGCAAGCGTCAGGACGCCTACCTGCTCAGCGACCTGCTGTCCACCGAAAAGTATGTATCTGCTGTGTACAACACAGCTGTCTTTGAGTTCGGTGATGAGGCCTCCCGCAAAACTCTGAGCGGCATTCAGCAGCAGGAACAGCATCACGGCAAGCAGCTGGCCGATTATATGATGGCCAACAATATGTACTGCTGATTCAACAGGCAAAAAGCGGACGCATCCGGTTGGATGCGTCCGCTTTTTTATGCAGATGGTTTTACCGCTCTTCACGGAAATAGTTTACGCCAAGACTGCCGGGAATCTGGCTGCTGGCGCTCTTGCGCATACTGCTGATTACCAGCACAACAGCGGTAATCAGGAAAGGCAGCATATCGTAAAACGCCGTGGGAATGTTGATTACGCCGGCGGGCACATAGTATTTCAGCACACGCAGGCCGCCGAACACAAAACTGCCGAAGATGGCCACATGGGGCTTCCAGGCAGCAAAGATAACCAGTGCCACCGCAATCCAGCCCAGACCGCCCACGCTGTCTGCCAGCCACACGCCGCCGTTGATAATCATGCTGCAATAGGCACCGCCGATACCGCAGATGCCGCCGCCCAGCAGGATGTTGACATACTTCCAGCGGTTTACCTGAATGGATGCAGCATCTGCCGCACCGGGATTTTCACCGATAGCCTGCACGTTCAGACCGGTCTTGGTGCGGAACAGGTACACAGCACACGCAATGGCAATGGCAATACCCAGATACACAAAGGGGTTAAACCGGAACAGCAGCGGACCGACCACCGGCAGATCCGACAGAACCGGAATACGCATATCTGCCATCTGCGCCGTAATGCCGGCGGGCAATTTCAGGGTACCGTCCGGGCTTTTGCCCAGCATATAGTAGCCCATAAAGTTGGAAAAACCGATGCCGAAAATGGTCAGAGTCAGGCCGGTCACGTTCTGGTTGGCCAAAAAGGTTACCGTCAGAATTGCATAGACCAGCGCACCCAGCACACCGGCCAGAAATGCACAAATCAGCGCCACAAACAGATTGTTGGACAGGTATCCGCCCATGAAGCCGGCACAGGCACCCAGAGCCATCATGCCCTCAACACCCAGGTTCAGGTGGCCCACCTTTTCGTTCAGGATTTCGCCCACCGTACCAAACAGCAGCGGCGTACCGGAAACAATGGCCGCCACCAGAAATTTCAGAAACATATCCATGGCTTAGGCCTCCTTCTCGGCGTTTGCCGTTTTTTCAGGTGCCGCCGGAGCAGCCTTCTGCTTTTTGCGGAACACAAAGGAATAACGCACAAAGAATTCTGCTGCCAAAATGAAGAACAGAATCACGCCCTGCAGAACAGCTGCACTATCCGAAGAAATGCCCAGCTTACTCTGCACAACGCCGCTGCCCTTTTGCAGCACGCTGAACAGGAAGCTGACAACCAGAATCATGCCGGGATGCAGATTGCACAGCCAGGCTACCGTGATTGCCGTAAAGCCCACGCCGCCGGCAATGCCGGTGGACAGGGTATTATCAGTGCCCACCGCCTGCAGCATACCGCAGATACCCGCAATGGCACCGGACAGGAACATGGTGCGCAGCACCACACGTTTTACATGAATGCCTGCATAGCGTGCAGTATCCTGACTTTCGCCCACAACGGAAATTTCATAGCCCTGCTTGGACTCTCGCAGGTAGATGCCCACCAGCACCACCAGAACCACCATAACAATCCAGCCTGCCTGCACGCCCAGGACGGAGCCCAGCTGTGCATTGGGTTCAAAGGTTGCAATTTTCGGGAAGCCGTTGGCACTGGGGTCCTGCCAGGGGCCGTTCTGCAAATATACCACCAGGTACAAAGCAATGTAGTTGAACATCAGGGTGAGCAGCGTTTCATTGGTATCCCACTTGATCTTGAAGAATGCGGGAATCAGGCCCCAGATGCCGCCGCCGATCAGACCGGCCACAAAGCAGGCCAGCATCAGCGGAATGTGGGGCCAGTTGGCGTGCCACAGTGCAAAATATGTGGCAAAAATACCGCCCATGATAATCTGGCCTTCGCCGCCGATGTTCCAGAATTTCATTTTAAAGGCAAGGCTTACGCCCAGGGCGCTGATGCACAGCGGGATGGTCAGTTTCACGGTACCCTGAAAGGCCAGCTTGGAACGGGTTGCACCGCTCACAATCATGCTGTACACCTTAACGGGATTCTGACCGATGGCCAGAATAAACAGGCCGCCGGCCAGAATGGACAGCAGCACGGCGCCCAGACGGAACAGAATCATCTGTTTGCTGCTGCGCTCGGCACGCTTGACCACACGGAACAAAGGCTCATGGGCCGTCATCTTTTTTTCTGCGTTCATTGGCTCACCTCCCCGGTCATCATCAGACCGATCTGCTCCTTGGTCACGTTCTTGGCATCCACCACGCCGGTCACCTGACCATGGCAGAGCACCAGAATGCGGTCACACAGCTCCAGCAGAACGTCCAGGTCTTCGCCGATGTACATCACTGCAACGCCTTTTTGCTTCTGCTGATTCATCAAATCATAAATGACATAGCTGGAGTTGATGTCCAGACCACGCACGGGGTAAGCGGTAATCAGCAGATTCGGCTCGGACTCGATTTCACGGCCCAGCAGCACCTTCTGTACATTGCCGCCGCTCATCATGCGCACCGGAGTTTCAATGCCCGGGGTCACAATGGACAGCTTTTCCACCAGCTTTTTGGCCAGCGCACGGGCGGGAGCGCGATCCACCAGGGGACCCTTGCCCTTGCGGTAGCTCTTGAGCAGCATATTATCCGTCATGCCCATACCGGCCACCAGACCCATGCCCAGACGATCCTCCGGCACAAAGCTCATGCTGATGCCCAGACCAATGATCTCTTCGGGGGTTTTGCCCAGAATATTCTCCTTGTGATAGAGCACTGCGCCCTTCTGCGCGGGCAGCAGGCCTGCAATGGATTCGCACAGCTCTTTCTGACCGCTGCCGGCAACGCCTGCAACACCCAGAATTTCGCCGCTGCGAATATCAAAGGTCACATCATTCAGACCCAGACTGCCGTCTGCACGGGCAACGGTCAGATCCACCACTTTCAGAACGGTCTGCACGTTCACCGGCTCCGGACGCTCAATTTCCAGGCTGACCGCGTGGCCCACCATCAGCTCGGTGAGCTTGGCCGGGTCCACGTCTTTGGTTTCCACGGTGCCTTCGGCTTTGCCCTTGCGCAGAATGGTCACCCGATCGCTGATTGCCATCACTTCGTTGAGCTTGTGGGTGATGATGATGATGGCACAGCCATGGCTGCGCATCTGGTTCAAAATGTTGAACAGCTTGTTGGTTTCCTGCGGGGTCAGCACTGCGGTGGGCTCATCCAGAATCAGGATCTTGGCGCCCCGGTAGAGAACCTTCAGAATTTCCACAGTCTGCTTTTCGGAAACACTCATCTGGCAAACCGGTTTTTCCGGCTCAATTTCCAGGCCATAGGTCTGACACAGCTCCAGCACTTTCTTTTTCAGCACCTTGGGGGGAAGGCGCTTTTCCTTGGTGCCAAGCACAATGTTATCCATGGCGGTAAAGGGTTCCACCAGCTTGAAGTGCTGGTGAATCATGCCAATGCCCAAATTCTGCGCGTCGGCCGGGCTGGCAATGGTTACAGGCTGGCCATCCACAAAAATCTGACCTGCGTCGGGGTGGTAAATGCCAGACAGCATATTCATCAGCGTTGTTTTGCCGCTGCCGTTTTCGCCCAGCAGGGCCACAACCTCGCCGTAGCGCACCTCCATATCAATGGAGTCATTGGCTACCACACTGCCAAAGGTCTTGGTAATGCCGCTGCACCGAATGGCGCTCGTCAATGCCATGTAATTCACTCCTCTTTTGTCTTTTGTGAAACGTTTTGTTCCTTTCAACCGGAAAAAGGGCGGTTAAAAAACCGCCCTTTTCCCCTCTCAGCAGCTTGCAGCCACTGTTTTTACTTCTTCATGGAAGTGTCGGTGGGATCGGCCACCACGTTGGCAACATACCAGTTGCAGCTGCCGTAGTCAGCACCATCCAGGGTGTGCTTCTCACCGTCAGCACCGTCAATCTCGGTCTTGCCGTCGAACACATCCCACTCGCCGGAGATGATCTTGTCAGCAGCTTCCTGCACAGCCTCAGCAGTGCCCTCTGCTACCAGTTCTTCGTTCAGATCGCTCAGCAGAACCAGGCCGTCAGCCATGCCGCCGAAGTAATCCTCAACCTTCTCGCCGATAACCCAGGTGCCGTCGATTACATTCTGCACAGCAGCGGTGTAGTACTTGCCCCAGTCCCACATAACGCTGGCCAGAGTGGCAGCAGGAGCATCCTTGCCCATATCGCTGTTGTAGCCGATGCCCCACTTGCCGGCCTTCTCAGCTGCCAGCTGGGGGTTGGGAGTGTCGCAGTGCTGAGCAATCACATCGCAGCCATCGTCCAGCAGAGCCTGTGCAGCATTGGTTTCACCCTCGGGAGTGTACCAGCTGTTGGTTACCTTAACGTAGACCTTGGCATCGGGGTTCACGCTGGCAACGCCCATTGCAAAGGCGTTGATGCCGCTGGTAACCTCGCCGTTGGCCTGGCCCATAGCAGCCACGTAACCGATCTTGTTGCTCTCGGTCTTCATGCCGGCCACGATACCGCTCAGGTAACGAGCCTGGTAGATACGGCCGAAGTAGTGGTTCATGTTGGTGCCGTTGGACTTGTAGCCGGTGCCATGGCTGAACAGCACATTGGGATACTTGGCAGCCAGCTTTTCGCAGGTGTCCATGTAGCCCCAGCTGGTAGCGAAGATGATGTTGCAATCTTCTTCCATGCACTCAGTGATGGCGTTTTCGATGGCGGTGGTGTCACCGTCGTCAACGTTGTTCTTGCGAACGATCTGCTCATCGCTCAGGCCCAGAGTCTTCTGCATCTCAACGATGCCTGCGTCGTGAGCGGGAGTGTAGCCGGAACCGGCTGCGGGATCACCAATGTGGATTACGCCAACCTTGATGTCCTCTTTGGCAATACCTGCGCCCTGTGCCTCGCCGGAAGCAGCAGATTCACTGCCGGAAGCAGCGGGAGCGGATGCAGCATCGCCGCAAGCCACCAGGCTCATGGCCAGCATAGCCACGACCAGGAGAATGCTCAATACCTTTTTCATAAAGACAAGTCCCCCTAAATGTTTTTGTAATATGAATGCGGAGCCTTACAGCCCCACCGCGCCGGTTGCCGCGGCCCCTGAAGCGGCCCGGCTTCGACTGTGCTCGACGCGGTTCGTACATTTTTATTGTAAGAGAGCCGCAGAGCAAATGCAATACTTTGGGGTGCGGTTCAGCCTTATGGCCAAGCCAGCCACACCGGCCCGGGACAAATTGGGCAGTTTAACAAAAATTTCACCGAATCAAGCTTAAAAGTCATACTTTTTAACAAGGAAAAGTCATACTTTAAAGCCCCGAAAAGTACGACTTTTCGGGGCTTTGTTTTGCGGCATAATAACCGTATATCAATATTTTTTTACAGATCGTGGTTGCGCCGCACCGCTTCCCAGCGCTCAAACTGCGCATCGTACTGCTGCTCCAGCCAGCTGCGGGCTTCATTCAGTCCCTCTTCGCTCAAGGGGAAATCTGCCGACTGCTTTTCCTCATCCGGGGTCTTGTCCAGACACCAGGGTTCCGGCCAGATGGTGGTGTGAATCTGCTCTTCCACCGGAGTCATCACAAAACGCATTCCCCGGTAGCTGCCGGAAAAAATACCGGTATTGGTCAGATACAAAAGCCCCGGCACGTGCCGAAACGGCTGATTGCTTCTTCTTGCCATTTTGCTTCTCCTTTCAGGGCTGCTGCGGCTCGTCCTCGCCGGTGCCGCCCACTTCATCCAGATGATTTTCCCACAGATAATGCCGGGTTTCCCGCACAATCACTCCGCTGAGCAGCAGCACCGAAATCAGATTGGGGAACGCCATCAGACCGTTCATCAGGTCCGAGAAGTTCCACACCAGATCCAGGTTGACCACTGCACCGGCAAATACCATGCACAAAAATACTGCGCGGTAAACCGCAATTCCTTTGCGGCCGAACAGATACTCCATACTGCGCTCGCCGTAGTAGCTCCAGCCCAGAATTGTGGTAAAGGCAAATACTGTAAGCGCCACAGTGAGCACATAGCGCCCGCCGGGCAGCAGATCAAACGCAGCCTGGGTCATGCCATCATCACTCAGGCCGGCAAACTGCTGAGGCAGCCGCAGGCCGGTGCTCACAATTACAAGACCGGTCATAGCGCACACCACCACGGTATCCCAGAAGGTGCCGGTCATGCTGACCAGTGCCTGCCGTACCGGATTGCGGGTCTGGGCCGTAGCTGCCGCAATGGGTGCAGTACCCAGACCGGATTCATTGCTGAACAGGCCCCGGGCCATACCGTATCGGCAGGCCACCATCAGGGTGCTGCCCACAAAACCGCCGGTGGCAGCGCGGGTGGTAAAGGCCGACTGCAAAATCAGCTTCAGTGCCGGCAGCAGATAATGGCCGTTCATAACCAGAATGACCACACAGCCCACAATGTAAAACAGGGACATAAACGGCACCAGTTTTTCGCATACCCGGCTGATGCTGCGCACGCCGCCGAAAATCACAATGGCAGTGAGCACTGCCAGCACCGCACCGGTTACCCCGTCGGGCACGCCGAAGGTACCGCCCACCGCATGGCTGATGGCATGGCTCTGCACGGTGCTGCCCGCGCCAAACGTTGCCAGCACGGTAAACACGGCAAACAGAACCGCAAGCCACTTGCAGTGCAGGCCGCGCTGAATGGTGTACATGGGACCGCCCACAATTTCGCCCCGGTCATTGCTGGTGCGGTATTTAACCGCCAGCAGGGCCTCGCCGTATTTGGTTGCAATGCCAAATACGCCCGTCAGCCAGCACCAGAATACTGCACCCGGGCCGCCAAGCGCCACTGCTGTGGACACACCCACAATATTTCCGGTGCCGATGGTGGCGGCAAGGGCCGTGGCCAATGCCCCAAACTGACTGATTTCACCCCGACTGCCCACATCCGGCTTAACCGACAGCCGAATCGCCCTGAAGGTGTGGCGCTGAATAAAGTGCAGCCGCACGGTGAGCAGGATGTGTGTTCCGAATAACAGCAGCATCATGGGTGCGCCCCAGATCCAGTCTGCCATCGTTCGGATTCCCTGGTTCAATATTTCCATGAATCTTCCTCTTTTCCCATTGCCCTCAAAAAAGCAAAATCAGATTTAAGTATAGTTCAAAATGCACCAATGCACAAGGTATATCCCGGCCGAAAAGCGGCCAGGCTCTGGGCAGAATCCTTACAGCCGTTATAAAGGAGGGCGATTCTTTGTCTGCTTACACAGATTTTGCAGATGAGCTGTACGGCGAAGGCCGGGGCCAGGTACCACCGGGTGTAACCGTAACCACTGCTCACTGCGGTTCCATCACGCTGACCCGCGTGCACATCTGCCGCCCGGGTCTTGCCAGGCCCATGGGCCGTTATATCACGCTGGAGCTTCCAAAGGGTCAATTCCCGGATGATCGGAACCACCGTCTGGCCGGGGCTCTGGCTTCGGAGCTTCGCAGCCTGCTGCCCACCGCCGGACTGGTGCTTGTGGCGGGGGTGGGCAATCGACGGGTCACCGCCGATGCTCTGGGCCCCCGCACCGCAGGGCAGATTCTGGTTACGCGGTGCTGCGGCGGCCTTTCCGCCTGTGGGCTGGGGCTGCGGCCGGTGGCCGCCGTTGCACCGGGAGCCGCAGGCATTACCGGCATCCCCCTGATTCAGGTTCTGCGCGGACTGGTGCAGCAGCTGAAACCGGCTGCCGTGCTCTGCGTGGACAGTCTGACCAGCAGCGACCCGGCGCGGCTGGGCCGCACCATCCAGCTCAGTGATGCAGGTCTTTGTCCTGCGCAGCCCGGCAAGGCAGCGATTACCCGGCAGCAGCTGGGCGTGCCGGTGATTGCACTGGGGCTGCCCACACTGGCTGACGGCGAGAACTTTTGCGGACGGCCCGGCTTTATTCTGTGCCCGCAGGATCTGGATGTTCTGGTGCGCCGCGGATCTGCTCTGCTGGCTCTTTCCGTAAACCGGGCCTTGCAGCCCAGCCTGAGCCTGCCGGAGCTTTGCTGGCTTTCCAACTGAACTTGTCCGAAAAATTTCCCGTTTCCCGCATGAACCTGCCCCAGCTCCGCATACCCTGCTATTGGGACGCGGCGCGTCCTGATTCTGAAAAACGGGTGGTGATGAGATTGCAGCAGGCAAAACGGGCGGCCTGCGCTCTGCTCACCGGTGCACTGGGGGCTGCAACCCTTTTTTGTGCCCGGCACGCCGGGCAGACGCTGCCCTTGCAGCAAAGCTTTTGGGCCGCGGGCAGCTTTCTGGCAGATCCGGCGGCAGCCACTGTGGCCGCCCTGCACACAATGGACGATCTGCTGCCCCGCCCGCCGGAACCCGAAGTTCCGGCAGAGGCCGCAGCTCCGCCGGTATCTCAGCCCGCAGATGTGCCCACACCGGAGCCTGCGCCCACCGCTGCGCCGGCTCAGGACCCCGGCCCCGCACCGGAAGGCGCAGGAAAAATCATCAGCTCCCACTACGGGAACGGCCAGGGTGACAACTACATTCCCTGCGGTGCCGGAACGGTTCGCAACTGCACATCCCTTGCCCGCAGCGAAGTGGAAGCGATTATTGCGCAGGGCCTTCCCTTTTCCATTGAAGCCAACAGCAGCGAGCCTCAGGTGCTGATTATGCACACCCACACCACGGAAAGCTATGAGGACATGGAGCGTCCCTGGTATCATCCGGATGCCACCAGCCGCACCACCGACGAAACCCGAAACGTGGTAGCGGTGGGCGCAGCCATGGCACAGCAGTTGAATGCGGCGGGTGTATGCACCATTCAGGACACCACCCTGCACGATTATCCCAGCTACAACGGCAGCTATGAGCGCAGCAACGCCACGGTGCGCCGCTTATTGCAGGAGCATCCCAGCATTAAGGTGGTGCTGGATGTACACCGGGATGCCATTATCCAGCAGGACGGCACCTGGGTAAAGCCGGTGGCAGACCTTGCCGATCAGGGCCCCTGCGCTCAGGTGATGCTGATCTGCGGAGCCGATCGCGGCGGCAATCTGCCGAATTTCCGGCAGAATCTGCGGTTTGCGGCGGCCTGGCAGCGGGCCATGACGGAAAACTGGCCCGGCCTTGCACGGCCTGTACTCTTTGACTATCGCTACTACAATCAGGATCTGACCACCGGCAGCCTGCTGATTGAGGTGGGCGGTCACGCCAACACGCTGGAAGAAGCGGTAAATGCCGGTACCCTGGCCGGAAAGGCCCTGGCCAAAGCTCTTTTGGGGCAGTAAATGAACAGAACGCACAATGGATGATGCAAAAGTTTGTGGGCACTGCATCTTGACTTTCAAACTCCTGTTTTACCGCAGGATTTCTGCTTGACACCGCCCCGGCTGAGGTGGTAGCATAGTGGATAACAGCAACGACGAAGAAAAGTACGGCAGGAAACAAGGCCATAAGCGAGCGGGGGATGGTGAAAAGCCCGCGCCGACGCCCTGCCCGAAGAACCCTTCCGAGCCGCAAACCGAACCCCCGAACCTTGCAGGTTCTGCCGGGCAGTAGGAGCGCCGTGACAGCACGTTACAGCTGGCCGCCTTTACCCGCCGGCGTTATGCATAAGCGGAAGAGGGCGCAAAAGGGGCCGCTTCCATTGGGAAAGCGGCAATTTAGGTGGCACCGCGGATCCGGCAGCGATTCGTCCTAAACAGTGTTTAGGCGAATTTGGGCTGCCGGATTTTTTATGTTAAAGGAGAACGATCATGGAACGCATCACCATTGCAGAACTGTTCAAAAACACCCCGGAGGCAGAATCCTCCATCACCGTGTGCGGCTGGGCCAAGACCGTGCGCGATTCCAAAAAAATCGGCTTCATCTCTCTGAACGACGGCAGCAGCTTCAAGAGCCTGCAGGTTGTGTTCGAGGCAGATAAGCTGGACAACTACCGTGAGATTGCCAAGTCCGGCGTGGGCACCAGCCTGCGTGTGGAGGGCCGTCTGGTTCTGACCCCCGACGCAAAGCAGCCCTTTGAGCTGAACGCCGACAAGATCGAAGTTCTGGGCGAATGCCCCTCCGACTATCCTCTGCAGAAGAAGCGTCACAGCATTGAGTTCCTGCGCACCATGCCGCATCTGCGTCCCCGCACCAACACCCTGTCTGCGGTGTTCCGTGTGCGCTCTACCGCAGCTTATGCCATCCACCGTTTCTTCCAGGAGAACGGCTTTGTTTACGCCCACACTCCCCTGCTCACCGGCAGTGACTGCGAGGGTGCAGGCGAGATGTTCCGCGTAACCACCCTGGACCTGAACAACGTACCCAAGTGCGAGGACGGCAGCGTGGACTGCAAGCAGGATTTCTTTGGCCGTCCGGTCAACCTGACTGTGTCCGGCCAGCTGGAAGCCGAGGCAATGGCCATGGCATTCGGCAAGGTTTACACCTTCGGCCCCACCTTCCGCGCTGAGAACAGCAACACCCCCCGCCATGCTGCCGAGTTCTGGATGATCGAACCGGAAATGGCTTTTGCCGACCTGACCGACTACATGGACACCGCCGAGGCCATGACCAAGTACGTGATCCGCTACGTTCTGGAAAACTGCCCCGATGAGATGGCTTTCTTCAACCAGTTTGTTGACAAGGGCCTGCTGGAGCGTCTGGAGGCTCTGGTGGATGCCGACTTCGGCCGCATCAGCTACACCGAGGCTGTGGAAATTCTGGAAAAGAACAACGACAAATTCCAGTACCCTGTACACTGGGGCACTGACCTGCAGACCGAGCACGAGCGCTTCCTGACCGAAGAAGTCTTCAAGAAGCCCGTATTTGTAACCGATTACCCTGCCGAGATCAAGAGCTTCTATATGCGCCGCAACGCCGACGGCAAGACCGTGGCCGCTGCTGATATGCTGGTGCCCGGCGTGGGCGAGCTGATCGGTGGCAGCCAGCGTGAAGAGCGCCTGGACGTGCTGGAAGCCCGCATGAAGGAAATGGGTATGCCGCTTGAGGGTTACGAGTGGTATCTGGATCTGCGCCGCTTTGGCAGCGTACAGCACGCCGGTTTCGGTCTGGGCTTTGAGCGCCTGATCATGTACCTCACCGGTGTTTCCAACATCCGTGACGTCATCCCCTTCCCCCGCACTGCCGGCTCCTGCCAGTAATCCGTGCCGTTTCCGGTAAACCATCTGCATTTAAAAAGAAGCACCCCGAACCGGGGTGCTTCTTTTTTATTCGTTTGCCGGTAAAGTTTGTGCGGGCGTATCGTATAAAAGGCTGAAGCGCTTTTTATCCCGGCTGCGCAGCAGCAACAGCAGCGCAACATTGAATACACCGATGCACACCAGAACACTCCAGACCCGTGCCATGGAAATTCGGTCCGCAATCAGGCCGATGCTTTGCAGGCAGATACCCTGCAGCAGCATATCAAACACGCGGGACATGGAAGCAATGCGGCCGCGATGGCTTGCCGGAACACGCCGTGTTAAATACGGCTGATGGCCAAGTGTGTTGACCACTTCGCCCACCGTAAAAATGGCCATGGCCACATAGTACAGCGGAATCACGCCCTGACACAGGATAAAGCACAGATAGCCCAGCATCTCCAGTGCCTGCCCCAGCACCAGCTTGCTGGTATCCCGCAAACGGCGCAGCAGACTGGTACACAGCGGTGTTCCGATGATGACAACCAGCGCGTTTACACTGGTCATTGTGCCAAACAGCACTGCTCCGTTTGCACCGTACAGCTTTTCCATATTCAGCGGCATCAGGAAGCTGAAGCCCACACCGTACACCGCCGAATAGAGCGCTGCGCAAAGCACAAACATCCACAGCACCGGCACGGAAGACAGAACCTTCCAGGTACTCTCGCCGTAGCGTGCCTCTTCGTATTTGCCCACCTGATCGTTGTCCACCTCGGGGTGAATATCCCGCACAAAGGCGGCAATCAGAATCGTACTGGACAGAGTTGCCAGACTGCTGATGAGAAACGCCATATTCAGATGATTCTGAAACAGCAGACCGCCCATCGTCGGTGCCAGAACAAAGCCCAGATTACTGCCCAGATAGTTCATGCTGTATGCGCGTTCGCGGTCTTTGCCGTGCGACAGATCCGCTACCAGCGCATCGTAGGCAGGCCATTCCATATAGGCACAGATGCCCGCAATGGAAAACAGCACAAGCAAAATCGGGCTCATGGGCAAAAATGCACACAGCATATAGCCCGCCACTGTGATCAGGTCGCAGAACACAATGATGTATTTCTTGTTAAACCGATCTGCCAGCTTGCCGCCGATCAGGGTACAGGGCAGCTGTACCACACCGATAATAATCATAACCAGTGCCGCCTGCTGCGAAGTAAAACCCAGTTTGTTTTTCAGAATCAGGGTCATCATGGGAGTAATCAGCGCCCCCATGCTGGTAACCACACGCCCCCAGAAAATAATGTACAGTTCCCGGCGCAGACCCGCATATTGTTTCAATGGATTCAAAGCTATTCCCCTCTTTTCTCTTTTTCGTATTGTTCCAATACTTTCCCGCTGATTGGTCCATAATGCTTTTAATTATATCGTTCGCCTTTTCCATGTGCAAGGCAGCCGCCAAACAAAAAAGCGCCTCTGCCGATTTCAGGGCAGAGGCACCGGATATCCGGATCAGGAATGTTCGGCCGGCACCGCCGGGGTCTTGGTCTTTTCCGGCAGCTGAGCCAGAATAATGGCACCGAACATCAGCACACAGCCTGCAAGCTCCCGGCCCGACAGGTTCTGATGCAGCAGCACCCATCCGGCCAGCACCGAAAACACGGATTCCAGGCTCAGGATCAGGCTTGCTACCGTGGGCTGCACATTTTTCTGTGCCACAATTTGCAGGGTATAGCCCACGCCGCTGGACAGGATGCCTGCATACAGCAGCGGAGCCCAGGCGGCCAGCAAAGCTGTAACGCTGGGGTGCTCTGCCGCAATGGACAGGGGCATACAGATCACGGCCACCACCACAAACTGAATGCAGGACAGCCGTGTGCCGTCCACCTTGGGCGAATAGTGGTCAATGACCAGAATGTGCAGGCTGAACAGCAGACTGCTGAGCAGCACCAGCCATTCCCCTTTGCCAAGGGAAAAGCCGTTATCGGTCATGCACAGCAGATACAGGCCGCCCAGTGCAACCACCACGCCAAGCCACACCTGCAAGCCGGAATGCCGGTGCAGAAACAATACGCCCAGCACCGGAACAATTACAATGTACAGCGCCGTGATGAAACCTGCCTTGCCCACGCTGGCATACTGCATTCCTATTTGCTGCGCCGTGGTGGCCAGCGTAAGCAGCAGACCGCAGGTTACACCGCCCCGCAGCAGCATGGCTTTTTCCTGCCGGGTCTTCGGCCGTGCAGAGGCCTGTCCCTTTTTAGCGGCACGGCGATCCATGATCCAGACCACCGGGACCAGAAACAGGGCTGCCAGCACGTTGCGCATTCCGTTAAAGGTAAGCGGGCCTACATAATCCATGCCTACACTCTGGGCCACAAAGGCTGCGCCCCAGATAAAAGCGGTCAGCGCCAGCATCAGGCCACTGAAAATTTGTTTTCTGCACATGATTTCACATCCTTTTTGCATAAAAAAGAGGGGCCGCAAAGGGTCCCTCAGCTGTTTTGAGGGCCGTCTTTCACCAAAAGCCGTAAACAATGCCCTCAGGTTTTTCGCTTACGATAAAAGCAAATCTCAGTCTTCGCTGGCCTGCGGTTCCGCACCCGCCAGACCCTGCACGGACATCTGGCCGCTCATGCGATATTTACCGCGGCCGTCATATGCCAGGCCCACCTTATACTGAACACCCGGCTCAAGCCCGGTAAACTGTGCTGTATAGCTGGAACCGTCGGCCGTAAATTCAATGGTACCCGGCCGCTCACCGTTGCCCACATACTCGGCACCGCCGTCCACGCGCTTCCACAGAACGGCACGGAATGCCTTGTTGTTTTCGCTTTCGGCATTGGCTGCGGCTGTTACGGTCAAAGTATCGCCGGCAGCAGTGAAATAGCTGCTGGTGTAGCTTTGAATATTGTTAAAGGCAACACACAGGGTATCGCCCACCACCTCGGCGGCATAGCGCTTAGTGGTATCAAAGCCCTCGCTGAAGGGGGCGGAACTTCCGCCGGACTGCGCTGTAATCACATTATTGCTATTCTCGGATGCAGAATCATCGTCCCGGCCGCAGCCCGCCAGCAAAACCGCGCAGAGCAGTGCGGCCATTGCCAGCGCCGCTGCACGGCGCAGAGCAGTTATCTTCATAGTATTTCCCTCTCTTTCAATGGGGTAGCCTTTCCGCATTATTATAGTCGAATCCGCCCGGCTTTACAAGGCAGAGGTCTTTTTTTCAGGCTTTGCCTGTATTTACCTGCTTCAGTGCCGCAGCTTCCCCGGCTGCAAGATCCGCATATCCGTCATTGCAGAACAAATGGTCATACCGGAAAATGGCATAGCCGTTTGCTCCGGTTTCGCGCAGACTGCTGACCATATCCGCCAGACTGTGCCCGCTGTTCCACTGCGTCTGAGTGGCTTCACAGCCATCGCCTTCTCCAATCCGGTAGGCTCCCAGGCCAAAGCAAAGGGATACGCTGGGGCTGCGCTCCATGGCGGCCCATTCGGCACTGATGTTCTGATAGGCAAACCGGTCGCTGCCGCTCTTGAGGGTATAATCAAAGCCCCAATACAGCTGCGGTGCCACATAGTCCACATAGCCGCCTTCCCGCATCCACAGGCCCACATCGCTGTACTGGCCGGTGTAGTTGTTATCGGGATTTCCCTGCGGGCTGATGCCAAAGGTCAGGTGCGGATCATGGGCTTTGACCAGATCGTACACCTTTTGCACCAGTGTATTTACATTTTGGCGCCGCCAGTCATCCAGCGAAAGGCCACTGCCCTGCCGGGCGTATTCCTCGGCATCAAAGGCCGGATCGGTGGTTGGATAGAAATAATCATCAAAATGAATTCCGTCCACAGCATACCCATCCAGAATTTCTTTTACACCATCCAGAATATAGTTCTGCACATCGCTGCTGGAAGGGTCCAGATACAGGCCGTCAAACATACCGCCTTCGGCCTGCTTGATCCATTGGGCGTGGGTATTTGCCAGATTGTTTTCCGCAAGTTTTCCACTGGGATTGCCGCTGATTGCCACGCGATAGGGATTAACCCACGCTTCCAGCCGCAGGTTGCGGGCATGGGCTTCTTCCACCAGAATCTTCAGCGGATCAAAGCCCGGGTCGCCGCCCTGGATTCCGGTGCAGCTCTCGCTCCAGGGAAACAGCCGGCTGGGATACAGTGCATCCGCAAAGGAGCGCACCTGAGCAATTACAGTATTCAGCCCCAGATCCGCACAGTTCTGCATCATTCGGGCAGCCTCGGCCCGGAAAGCGGCCTCTGTGGAAAAATCCGTATGCTGCCATTCCAGATAGCTGATCCACATGGCCCGGTATTCGGAATCAGCGGTCTGTTCAGCCGGCAGTTCCGATTCGCTCCGGGTCGATGCACTTGCAGGCTCTGCCGGCTGTGACGGTGCTGCTGCGCTCTGGGCTGCCGGAGCACCGCAGCCCACCAGCAGGCACACAGCCAAAAGCAGGGCTGTCATGCTGCACATTGCTCTTTTCATCGGGATGTCCCCTCCTTGCAGGATTCCTGGCCGGACAAACGGGCGCTTTCCTTTTTATACAGGGTCATAATTGCCCAGGCACGCACCACGGTCACTGCCAGCCAGACAAGATTTGCTGCCAGCCGCAGGCCGCCCACGCCGCCCGGCACCACCAGCAGCCACAGAATCAGGCTGACCGCTTCTGCCCCGCTCACAGCCATGGCCTGACGGCGCAGACCGCCCTGCCGCAGTTCTTCGTACCACAGGAACACCGGCCACACCAGCGCAGCCGCCACACGGTTTACGCCGGGCAGAACCAGCAGCACTCCGCCGCCGCACAGCAGCAGCAAAAAGCACAGAAAATAACGGGTCTTTTCCCGCGGGTCGCTGCCCTTAACGGCTGCCAGAAACAGAAACATCAGTCCGGTAAGCACAAAGGCCACATTATCCAGCAGCATCAGATTGCTGCCGAACACAACCAGAATTGCCTGCGCCATGGTCAGGGCCATGGCCACCACGCCAAGGGCATAATAGGTCTTGCGGGTAATAGAAAGACGGCTCTGCATGAAAACCTCCTCTGCGGGCTTTGCAAAGCGCCCGCCGATGCTTTATAATATCGTATGTTCCCTTGTACCGGGTCTAGCCCAGGGATTGGGGAATCGCCTTAATTTACCTATTATATCACACCGTTTTTTCAAAACCAACCGGAGCCGCCGTGCCCCAAAAGGAGGTCCGCTGTGAATCCCGTACTGTCCTTTGTTCTGGTGGCCGCTGTGCTGGCCTTTACCTTTTATCTGCTGTATCGCCAGGCGGCACAGCGACGCACAGCAGCCGGCCCTGCGGGCACGCTGGAATACCGCACGCAGCATCCGGTGGATGTGTGCATGGATTATCTGGCTCACAAAAACGTGAACGATCTGTTTGACTACACCTGCCAGCGGCAGGCAGACGGAAGCTTTCTTTTACATTTCACGCTGCACCGCGAAACGCAGCAGCCGGTGGACACGCTGTATGCCCTGCGGCTGGATGCCGGCCGTCAGACCGTGGTAACCCTGAGCTTTCTGCGGGAAGCCTTTGGCTACAAAGAACCGGTGTTCCCGCCGGAGCTTCTGGACGCCTTTCTTGCCCAAAAGCTGGACGCTCATCCCATGCGCTGACCGGGGTGTTCTTTGTATTTTCTGTTTCCTTTCGGCTTATTTTACTTTTTTTCAAAAAAGGGTTGCGCAATACTCAGGAATATGGTATCATTAATTGCACTGTTATGGGTGGCTAAGGAGGTGGTACGAATGCCGAACATCAAGTCGCAGAAGGATCGTATGGTCCAGTCCCGTAAGGAAGCTCTGCACAACAAGATGATTAAGTCTAACCTGAAAACAGTCGTCAAGAAGGCAGACGCTGCCATCGCAGCCAATGCCGATGACAAGGACGTTGTGGTCAAGGCCGCTGTCTCCGCGATCGACAAGGCGCAGAGAAAGGGTGTACTGCACAAGAACACCGCGTCCCGTAAGGTCAGCCGCATGGCTAAGCGCGCTAACAAGGCTAACGCCTGATTGCTCGCAGGACCTTCTGTTTGAGACGATGACAGGGAGCCGCCGATTTTCGGTGGCTCTTTTGTTTTGTGTAAAAAAGGGCTCTGCCTTCTTTCCGGTTTCGGAATGAGCAGAGTCCTTTTTTGCTTGCCTTGCCTAAAAGGCAGCCGCGGCGTACAATAGAAGCATACAATCGCCGGGGCACCTCTTTTGCCCCGCAGCAAAGGATGAAAGATATGAGCAATGTGACATTTGGATTTATCGGCACCGGAAACATGGGCAGCGCACTGGCTCGTGCTGCGTGCCGTGGTGCCGGCCCGCAGCAGGTGTTGCTGGCAAACCGCACCCGGGCCAAGGCCGAAGCTCTGGCCGCAGAGCTGGGCTGCAATGTGGCAGATAACGCAGAAACTGCACGCCGTGCCCGCTATATTTTTCTGGGCGTAAAGCCGCAGATGATGGCCGATCTGCTGAGCAGCATCGCGCCCGTTTTACAGGCGCGCACCGATCGCTTTGTTCTGGTGAGCATGGCCGCCGGTTTGAGCTGCGCTCAGCTGATGGCTATGGCCGGAATGCCGTGTGCTGTGCTGCGCATCATGCCCAATACCCCGGTAGCTGTGGGCGCAGGCATGACTTTTTATTCCGCCAACGACCGGGTAGCACCGGAAGAGCTGGAGGAGTTTTTGCAGCTGATGGCTCCTGCCGGCCGGTTTGACCGCCTGGAAGAACACCTGATGGACGCAGGCAGTGCCGTGGCAGGCTGCGGCCCGGCCTTTGCAAGCCTGTTTCTGGAAGCGCTGGCAGACGGCGGTGTAATCTGCGGCCTGCCCCGAGCCGCCGCTTACGAATATGCGGCCCAGATGATGCTGGGCACTGCGCAGCTGTATTTGACCAATCGGGAGCACCCCGGTGCCATGAAGGACGCCGTGTGCAGCCCGGCAGGCTCCACCATCCGCGGCGTACAGGCACTGGAAGAGGGCGCATTCCGCGGTGATGTGATCCGTGCTGTCTGTGCAGCCTGTCAGGCCAACGGCAAACTGGGGGGCAAATAATGGGCGCCCCGGAGCGCCGTTCCATCCGGCTGATTGCGCTGGATCTGGACGGAACGCTGTTCAACAATAACAAGGTCATCCCCGCTCATACCCTGGACGTTCTGCACAGAGCCATGGAGCAGGGCGTGATCGTTGTGCCCGCCACCGGTCGGCCTGCCACCGGTCTGCCCAGTGCTCTGATGGCCCTGCCGGGAATTCGCTACGTACTGACCAGCAATGGTGCCCGGGTTGTGGATCTGTCCACCGGAAAGGCCATTGTGGATTTCCCTGTGGACAAGCAGCTGACGCTGGACATTTTGCAGGTGCTTTTCAAATTTGACTGTCTGCCCTCGCTGTTCTGTTCCGGCGAGCGGGTCTGCCCCGCCGGGGATGTTGCACGGGTGCCGGATTTTCTGGAGCCTGCCATGGTGCCCTATGTACAGGGTTCCAGCGTGCCGGTGCAGGATATTGCTGCCTACGTCCGGCAGAGCAACGGCGGAATTGAAAAGATCAACGCCTTTTTCCGCAGCAGTGAAGAGCGCAGCCAGGCATGGGCCCAGCTGGAAGCTTTGCCTCAGCACCCGGTTGTCACCAGCAGCCTGGCAATGAACATGGAAATCAACGCACCCGGAGTACATAAGGGCCGCGGGCTGATGGCTCTTGCCGGACATCTGGGCATTGATGCCGCACAGGTAATGGCCTGCGGTGATTCCGGCAACGATATGGGCATGATTCAGGCCGCCGGTTTGGGCGTAGCCATGGCCAACGCCACTGCTCCCATTCTGGCCGCTGCCGATTACGTAACCCTTTCCAATCAGGAAGAGGGCGTAGCCGCAGCCGTGGAAAAGTTTGTGCTCAGCTGACAATTTCAGAAAAAGAAAACGGCGATCCGTGCCTCCCTTTTGCGGGAAGGCGGACCGCCGTTTTTTATTTCCTGCTTCACAACAGAAAAGGGACGACGCTGTGTCGTCCCTCTCCTGTTTGGAAGGTGAGTCTTTATAAAAGATTCTGGAAAAAGCTTAATTAGCGCTGTACGCGGCCGCTGCCGTTGCCGCCGGCCAGTTTCTCCACCTCATCAACGGTGACCATGTTAAAGTCGCTCTCGATGGAGTGCTTCAGAGCGCTGGCTGCTACTGCAAACTCAACAGCATCCTGCGTGTTCTTGCCGGCCAGCAGGGAGTAGATCAGGCCGCCGCCGAAGCTGTCACCGCCGCCAATGCGGTCGATGATGTGCAGAGAATACTTCTTGCTGAAGCAGTACTCGTCGTTCTTCACGTTGTACAGCATAGCGCTCCAGTCGTTATCGAAAGCAGAGTGGCTCTCGCGCAGGGTGATGGCCACCATTTCGAAGTTGAACTTGTCAGCCAGCTGCTTAGCTACGCTCTTGTAGCCCTCGCGGTTCAGGTTGCCGCTGTCGATATCGGTGTTCTCAGCCTCGATGCCGAAAACGTCCTTAGCATCCTCTTCGTTGCTGATGCATACGTCAACGTACTGGCACAGATCGGTCATGGCAGCGCGGGCTTCCTCACGGGTCCACAGCTTGCCGCGGTAGTTCAGATCGCAGCTGATCTTAACACCGTGAGCCTTAGCAGCCTTGCAGGCGTCGCGGCAGATCTCTACCACGTTTGCACCCAGAGCCGGGGTGATGCCGGTGAAATGGAACCAATCCACGCCCTCGAAGATCTCATCCCAGTTGAAGTCCTCACGGCTGGCCTCGCTGATTGCGCTGTGAGCACGGTCGTAGATGCACACGCTGGGACGCTGTGCAGCGCCCTTCTCGTTGAAGTAGATGCCTACACGATCGCCGCCGCGGGTGATCATGCTGGTATCAACGCCGTAACGGCGCAGGCTGTCGACGCCCCACTGACCAATGGTGTGCTTGGGCAGCTTGGTTACAAAGGCAGCGTCCAGACCGTAGTTGGCCAGAGAAACAGCCACGTTGGCTTCGCCGCCGCCGAACAGAGCCTGCAGGTTGTCGGTCTGACGGAAACGCAGATAGTTGTAGGGCTGCAGACGCAGCATCAGTTCACCAAAAGTAACTACACGAGACATAGTATTTTCTCCTTATTGTTTGATATGAATCCGTTCACAGAAATACAGAAATTCTTACTTCTGCACCAGGTGGATGGCAAAGCCGCCCACTTCGTCTGCCAGGTAGCAGGCGATGTTCTTACCGTTCTTGTTGACCATGCTGTCCAGATCGAACTTGACGCCGCGGCGGCTCAGGTGATATACAGCGCGATCCACGTTGTTGCACTTGATGGCAATGTGACCGTTCTTGCCACGGCCGTTGGACTTCATGATTTCGAACTCCTTGTTGCCAACAAAGATGCTGGAGTTGCCCACAGCAACCTTCTTGCTCAGCAGGCTGCCCAGCAGATTGGCAGTAGCCATAGCCTCTGCCTCGTTCTCACTGTTGATGCCGATGTGGCCCAGCTCCAGGCCCAGCATTACGTCAACAGCTTCCTTGCTCATGGCAGTGATCTTAGCCCAGTCGCCGGCCTTGATCACGTCGGACTTGCACATCCAGGTGCCGCCTACAGCAATGATCTGGTCGTAGCCCAGGTAATCGTTCACGTTCTTGGCGTTTACGCCGCCGGTGCACATCCACTTGGCGCTCTTCAGAGCAGCGCCGATGTTCTTCAGCATACCTACGCCGCCGTTGGCCTCAGCCGGGAAGAACTTCAGAGTTTCACAGCCCAGGTTCATAGCCTGCTGCATTTCACCGGCGCTTGCGGTGCCGGGCATTGCAATGCCGCCCTTGCTGATCACGTGCTGAACCACAGCGGGATCAAAGCCGGGAGCAACGATGAAGGATGCACCTGCGGCCATTGCACGGTCAGCCTGCTCGGTGGTCAGCACAGTGCCGGCGCCCAGCAGCATTTCGGGCATCTCCTCGTGAATCTTACGGATGCACTCTTCTGCACAGGCAGTGCGGAAGGTAACCTCAGCTGCAGGCAGGCCGCCGTCGGCCAGGGCCTTGCACAGGGGCAGTGCCTCATCCACACTGTTAAAAGCAATAACCGGAACGATACCGATCTCATAAACACGCTTTAAAACGTCGTTCATTTTTTTCTACTCCTTCTCATCTCTAGCTCACATTCCATATTATGGAACGCCGTTCCATAATTTCTATCTTTATCTTATAAGCCTTACCGAAACTTGTCAATCATATTGTGACCTGAAAGAGTTACCATAATTCGTGCTTTCTTTTATGCAATCCTGTAAAAGTTCCACTGTGCGGTATAAACGCTTGTTCTCGGCGTCATTTTGTTTTACAATGTGGAACGTACCCATATTTTATTCCAAACATTTTTCATGTCCGGCGTCCCGTCCGGCATTGATTGTGAAAGGAGCCAGTATTCATGGCCGAAGAAAAAACCGTACAGAGCATCACCCGGGTGTTCCGCATCATCGAAGTCATGGCGGCACATCCCGGCGGCATCAGCCTGCAGCAGCTGGCTGCCGAGGCCGAGCTTGCCAAGAGCACCGCTCATCGGCTGGCGGCGAATCTGATTGCCCTGGGCTATGCTGTGCAGGACAGCTTTTCCAGCCAGTACCGCCTGACCCTGAAAATGTTTGAACTGTCCAGTGCCGTGGTCAATGATACCAGCATTCTCACTGTGGCCAAGCCCCATCTGGATCGTCTGGCCCACCGCAGCGGTGAAGCGGTGCATCTGGTCATCCGCGACGGTGCCGATGTGGTATATCTGTTCAAGACCGAGAGCGGCGGAATGCGCATGAGCAGCCGTGTGGGCCTGCGTGTTCCCATTTACTGCACCGGCGTGGGCAAGGCCATTTTGAGCACCCTGCCTTATCCGGAGGTGGAAGCAATCTGGAAAGCCACCGAACACAAAAAGCTGACCCAGCACACCATTGTAAAGCTGGATGACCTGATGGAACAGCTGGCTCTGGTTCGCAGCAGCGGTTATGCTGTGGATGACGAGGAAAATGAGCTGGGCATCCGCTGTGTCGCCACCCCGATTCCCGGACCGGGCGGCCGGGCGGAAAGTGCTTTTTCCATCAGCAGTCTGGTTCCTCATATGGGCCGGGAGCGTTTGGGACAGCTGGCCCAGCTGGCTCTGGAAACAAAGGCCGATATTATGCGGGATCTGGGCGTGCTGTGAATATTTTAAGGGCTGTTTGTAAACCTTCTGTAACAAGGCAGCCCAACGCATTGACAGTCCTCTTCCGGATGGTTATTCTACTGAATAGAGCATATATACTCTTCGGGCCCCCTGCGGCCCGTTTTGTATTTGAAAAGAGGTTTACAGTTTATGAGCAATCTGGTATTTTACGGCGGTCCCATTCTGACCATGGAGGGCACGGCAGACAGTTCCGATCTCCGCGCACAGGCACTTCTGGTGCAGGACGGCCGCATCACCGGCCGCGGCAGCAAGGAAGAACTGCTGGCTCTCTGCCCCACCGCCCAGCCGGTGGATCTCAAGGGCCACTGCCTGATGCCCGGCTTTTTTGACGCACACAGCCATCTGCTGCAATTTGCCGGCACCCTGCAATACTGTGATCTGACCAAGGCAGAGAGCTTTGCCGATCTGAAGCAGGCTTTGCTGGATTTCATGGCCGCACAGCCCAAAGACGAAGCCGGTGTTGTAATTGGCTTTGGCTACGATCAGAACCGTCTGGCTGAAGGCTGCCATCCCACCCGTCACGTACTGGACGAGATCAGCAGCAGCCGGCCCATTATGATTTCCCACGCCAGCGGACACATGGCCGTGGCCAACAGCGTAATGCTGCAGCTGATGGGCCTGACCGATGAGGTAGCCGATCCTCAGGGCGGCCGGTATGGCCGGGATGCCCAGGGTCATCTGGACGGACTGCTGGAGGAAAATGCCTTTTTGCAGCAAGCCAGTATGCCTGTGGCCGATCCCGAAGCGCAGAAGGTCAAGACCCTGAACCTGCTGGACAAAGCACAGCAGATCTACTTCTCCTACGGTATTACCACCGCTCAGGAGGGTATGCTGCATGAAGCAGATTTTGCCACCTATCGGGAATTCAGCGCCCAGAATCGTTTGAAGCTGGACGTGGTGGGCTATGCCGATGTGCGCAACTGCCCGGATCTGCCCCAGCGCTTTCCCGAATATCTGAAGACCTACAAGGATCACTTTAAGGTGGGCGGCTACAAGCTGTTTCTGGACGGCAGCCCGCAGGGCCGCACCGCCTGGATGCTGGATGACTACGCCGACGAAGCCGGCTACAAGGGCTACCCGGTGTACTCCGACGAAGAAGTGGAAGGCTTTGTTGCCAAGGCCCAGCAGGACCATTTGCAGCTGCTGTGCCACTGCAACGGCGATGCCGCCGCCGACCAGTTCATTCGCGCCCACAAGCAGCCCAGCACCTGCCGTGACGTAATGATTCACGCACAGTTCCTGCACCCTGAGCATATGCCCGCCATGAAGGCCGCCGGTATCATGCCCAGCTTCTTCACCGCACACAGCTGGTATTGGGGCGATGCTCACATTCATCACATGGGTATGGAGCGCGCCAGCAAAATCAGCGCCGCCGCCAGTGCAAAGGCTCTGGGCATTCCCTATACCTTCCACATGGATACGCCCGTGCTGCCGCCGGACTGCATCGACTCGGTGTTCTGCGCTGTTAACCGCGTAACCCGGAACGGTGTAAAGCTGGATCAGAATGAGTGCCTGTCCACTTACGATGCATTGCTGGGTGTGACCCGCTATGCCGCCTGGCAGTATTTTGAAGAGGACGAAAAGGGCACCCTGACCCCCGGTAAGGCTGCGGATCTGGTAATCCTGTCTGTTGACCCCACCACCGTGGAGCCTGCTGCCCTGCGCGACGTTCAGGTGCTGGCCACCTTTAAGAACGGCGAATGTGTTTACCAAAAAGCCTGATCAATAAATTGAAACGGCCCCTGCGGTTTTCCACCGCGGGGGCCGTTTTATGTGGAAAAGCCCGGACAGGCTGCGCGCGGTGCGCTGCCCCGTTCGGGCTTTTTTCTTCTGCTTACAGCAGAGCACAATATTATACTTTTAATATATTTATTTGAGCAGAGTTTCCGCGGCATCCGGCAATCCGCCCATATTTTTCAGTCGTTCCAATGTATAATACAGAATCTTTGCCGTGATTCCCCAGATGCGCCGACCCTGATACTCCGGGTAAAAATAGACCGGCCAGCGGCCCTTGCGCCAGGGATAGTTTTCCCCACCCGGAACCCATTCATGTGGAAAACCCGGACAGGTATGCGTTATCGTTTCGCACTCAAACCGCAGCGGCCGGTTCTCCAGCAGCCAGCTCACCGGAACCGTGAATGTGGTGTGCACCTCGTCCGCAGAAAAGGTGCCGGTATATCCATGCAGCCGGGCAAGAACCGTGTGCACGGTCAGCCCGCCGGGGGTAGTCAGCAAATCTCCGCATCCCCAGTATTCCAGCTGCTCGGGCTGAATCAGCAGCTCCTCGCAGCACTCCCGCAGGGCGGCCTGCGCCGGGCTCTCCCCCGTCTCAATACCGCCGCCGGGCAGACACAGTTCTCCGGGCTGGGCCCGCAGGCCGTGTGCCCGCTCTTCCAGCAGCAGCTCCCATCGGCCGTTTATCACCACAAAGGGCAGCAGCACTGCCGACTGCCGCCCCGGCTCCATGGGCCCGGGCCGGTAATTTTTCAGCTGTTCGTAAAACACGTCGGATTGCATGGAACTCCCCCCTGTAGCTTTCATACTGCCATCATAGCACATCCCCCGCCTGCCGCGCAAACTCAGCAGCAGCAGCTTCCGGGCACGTTTTCTTCCCAGAGAAGCTGCCGGATATTCGCCCTTTTCCCCGCACCAAAAGATTTTCAGGCATAAAAAAGCACAGGGAACGCACTTTATCACAATGCGTCCCCTGCGGCTTTAAAAGGCTTTCCTGCACCGAAAGCTCTGTTTTTTTAGAAATATGCTTTGACCTGGAACTTATCGCCGGTGGGAACTTCTTCCTCAATCAGCTTTTCGTGGTCTGCATCGAAGTGCACCGGAATGGCCGTATTGCGGGTCAGGCGCAGCAGCTCGTCCACCCGCTTCTGCTCCCCTTCGGTATAGAACAGATAGCTCACGCCCTCGCGTTTGGCACGACCGGTACGGCCAATGCGGTGGGTGTAATACTCGTTGGAGGCGGGCACATCGTAGTTGATTACAGCGTCCACATCCTCCACGTCGATGCCGCGGGCTGCTACATCAGTGGCCACCAGAACGTCAATCTTGCCCTCGCGGAAATTGGTCATAATCTTATTGCGCTCTGCCTGCGACAGATCGCCGTGCAGACAGTCGGCTATAAAATTCAGCCGTGCCAACTGGTTGGTCAAAATGGCTGTGGTAAACTTGGTGTTGCAGAATACCATCACCCGCTTATAGCCGCCGCCGATGATGATCTGTGCCAGATCCGGCAGCTTGTTGCGGCCTGTGGTGAGCAGGCTGTACTGCGTAATCTTGGGCTGGCTGGACTGCACCGGCTGCACTGTAATTTCCTCAGCATCCCGCTGGTAAAGCCAGCCGATATCCATCACCTCGCGGCTGATGGTAGCACTGAACATACTCAGGCTCTTGCGGGCCTTCATGTTATCAATGATACGGCGCACATCCTTATAAAAGCCCATATCCAGCATTTCGTCGGCTTCGTCCAGCACAATGGAGGTAACCGCGCTGATATCAATGGTGTGATGCTTCATGTGATCCATCAAGCGGCCGGGCGTGGCAACCACAATCTGGCAGCCCTTGTTCAGCTTGTCAATCTGGCGCTGCATATTGGCACCGCCGTACACGCAGGCAATGCGCACCTGGGGCATAAAGTGGGCAAGATCTGCCAGATCCTGCGCAATCTGCTGTGCCAGTTCACGGGTGGGGGCCAGCACCACCGCCTGAGGCACCTGCTTTTCGGGATCAATCTGCTCAATCAGCGGAATACCAAAAGCGCAGGTCTTGCCGGTTCCGGTGGGGGCTTTTGCAATTACGTCATGGCCGGCCATCATCACGGGAATGGCCTTTTCCTGAATTTCAGTCATCTCGGTAAAGCCCATGCGCTCCACTGCCTGAAGAATCGCAGGGCTGGCATTCAATTCACTGTATAACATCGTTTTTCTTTCCGTCCTTTATTCCAGTGCGTTTTTCCATAGATACATTTATTATAACACGCCGGCTGGCTCCTGTACAATGCTGCCTGAATTTTCCTGAAAAGAATCCGCTAAAAGCCTTAATTTTTAACAATTTGCATTTTCTTTTCTGCCGTTCTGGTGGTATAGTATATACTACTATGTATGTTCCACCGGGGACGCTGTATCCCCTTTGCAAGGAGGTAACCATGCCCAAGAAAATGAAACCCGAAAAAGAAAAACGCCCCAAAAAGGCCCGCTTCAAGCCGCTGGCCTTACTGCTCAGCGTGGTGGTGTTTGCAGTTTATGTACTGCTGACTCACATGAACCTGAGCCCGCTTTACCCCGAATCCGCTTTTGTTTACTGTGTTCTGATCACCGCCTGGGTGCTGATTCTGGCGCTGGATCATCTGGGTCACTTTGTGGTGACCAAAGTTCACGATACCTTGGGCCGCGAACAGCCCAGCGTGGAATTTCAGAAAGCATCCAGCATGAAAAAGTGGCCCCTGGCCCTGGTTGTGGCTGTGTGGGTTCTGTACTTTGGTGTACATCTGGGTTCCTCGGTTCTGTTCCAGGTCAATGCGTTCCGGGATCAGATGCCCGAACTGCAGGAGCTGGATTTTGCCAGCGACTTCAACACCGTGGACCTGAGCCAGCTGCCCATTGTGGATGAAGCCATGGCCAAAAAACTGGCGGACAAAAAACTGGGCGAGCGCCCCAGCCTGGGCAGCCAAGTTGTGCTGGGCACCCCCACTTTGCAGCAGGTAAACGGCCAGCTGCTGTGGGCTGTTCCCACCTACCACTCCGGTCTGTTCAAGTGGCTGACCAATATGGAGGGCACCCCCGGTTATGTAACCGTAAGTGCCACCAATCCCCAGGATGTTCAGTATGTGGACGGCTACAACATTAAATATCAGCCTGGCGCCTATCTGTGGCAGAACCTGATGTGGTACGCCCGCTTCACCGCCGCACCCTTTGACGGCCTGACCGACTACAGCTTTGAGCTGGATGACAGCGGCCATCCCTACTGGGTTATCACCACTTATAAGTATCTGCGCGGTTTTGCACTGCCCGAAGCCACCGGCGCTGTGGTGATGGACTGCTCCACCGGCGAAAGCCATCGGTACAGCATTGAAGATCTGCCCGAGTGGGTAGACCGCGTTCAGCCCGAAGATTTCATTATGACACAGCTGAACCACAAGGGCGAATATGTGCACGGCTACCTGAACTTCAGCGATAAGGACAAGTTCCGCACCAGCCCCGGCGAAGCCATTCTGTACAACGATGACAGCTGCTATCTGTTCACCGGTCTGACCAGCGTGGGCAGCGACCAGAGCAGCATCGGCTTTGTGATGGTGGACATGGTCACCAAGGAGCCCAAGCTTTACCGCATCAGCGGCGCCACCGAAGAGGCCGCTCAGCAGAGCGCCGAGGGCAAGGTGCAGCAGTTCGGTTACAAGGCTGCCTTCCCGCTGATCGTGAACATGAACGGTCGTCCCACCTATTTCATGACCCTGAAGGACACCGAAGGTCTGATTAAGCAGTACGCTTATGTGTCGGTAGAGGATTACCAGACTGTGGGCGTAGGCGAAACCATTACCGAAGCAAAGCTCAACTATGACAAGGCAATGCGTGTAAGCCCCGGCAACCAGACCGTGGGCAGCACCAGCCAAGAACAGAAATCCCTGTCCGGCACGGTCATGCGTATCGGCCATGAAACCAACACCGCAGGCACTGTTTATTATCTGATTCTGAACGAGCATCCGGACCTGCTGTTCAGCATTCAGGGCAGCCTGTCTGACGAGCTGGCCATCACCCGCGAGGGCGATACCGTAGAGGTGCGCTATTATCCGCAGAGCAGCGGCACTCAGAACGCCGATGCCTTTGATAACGCCAGCTTTTCCCAGAACTGAAAACAGTACAAAAGGGGACCGCACCAGCGGCCCCCTTTTTTGTTTTCAAGTGCAAAACACCCCGCCCGAAGCAGCCGCAGCGCTGCCCGGACAGGGTTGCTTTTTTATCAGGACCGGCCGCCGCAGGGGCTGCCGGCAGGGTTATGTTCTGTCAGAAGTTTTTGCTGCACCTGCTCCACCGTGATCGTTTCCAGCCAGCTTTTGCACATACCGTCCAGATGATCGTAAAGCTCATCCATCAGCGGCCCCATGCCCGAAGCAATCCGGCAGGGATTCTGCGGGTCACCGCTTTTCCAGCCGGTACACACAAACCGAAGCTCCAATGCCCGGCTGATCTGCGCCAGCGTAATTCGGGCCCCGGGCAGGCACAGTTTATAGCCGCCCTCCAGACCTTCCCGCGTACCCACCAGATCCGCATGGCCCAGTTTTGCCATAATTTTGCGCACCCGGGCCGGATTTGTACAGATGTTTGCAGCAAGCTCCTCACTGGACAGGCTGCATCCCCGATAATTCAGGCAGACAAGCGCGTGCACTGCCACACTGAAATCACTGTTCATTGCTCTTGCCCCCTTGATATATCCGGAAATTTTGGATTTTTCCAAAAATCGGCTGGATCACACTTAAATGATGCAGTCATCATACCCGGTAAAAGCCGCCGCTGTCAAGGCGATTAAACAGATTTACACAAAGATCACACTGAATCAAAAGGATGCTCACAGGTTCAGGCGGGTAAAAAGCCAGGGCCACAGACCGGTGGCGCTCAGGCCCACCAGCGCATAGCGCAGACCGTCGAAGAAAAGGCCCGCCGGGAACAGTACTTTCAGGCCCATACGCAGTGCAATCAGCATTGCTGCGCCCACCACAAGCCGCAGCAGCCGCCGGGACACGGTGCCCTGCACAGAAAATTTCACCCGGTTTTCCCAGATCAGCCCCAGCCAGGCTCCCAGCCCCACGCCCATGGTTTTAACCGTATCCGGAGTAGGCTGAAGCAAAAGTCCGATCAGAGTCAGGCCCACCGCTCCGGCAAACAGCCAGAGCCGCTTTTCATAAAAGCGGCGGAACAGCCGGCGGCAGAGCCATGCCAGGCCCAGCCCCAATACTGCCCCTGCCAGAACATCCGTGGGGAAATGCACTCCCAGATACAACCGGGACGTCATAACCGCCAGAATCAGCAAAATACATCCCAGAACCCGGCCGGTCTTTGGTTTCCATAAGGCCAAACCGCCGAAAAAGGCCCCCGCGCACTGGGAATGTCCACTTGGAAACGAAAAGGATTCTTTCAGATGCACGGTGTCCACCAGCGGGCCTTCCAGCTGCACATAGCGCAGATCCTCGAATCCGGCTGTCAGGAACGGGCGGGGCCGGCGCACCAGATCCTTCAAAACACCGTTCAGGCCAATGGCGGTGTACAGTGAAAGCAGCAGATATTCGCCCATTTTCTTATCCAGACACCAGTAAATTCCAAACACAGCCACCAGCAGAAAGGTTTCCTCACCCAAAAAGGTAAACAGGGCAAAAACTGTATCCGCTGCGCCGCCGCCCCAGCTGTAAACTGACTGCACCGCCTGCATGATTCCGTGGTCAAATCCCATAAGTACCAAAACCTCCCTTTTGCCATTGTCTTTATGAAAACGTTTGGATTTCTGCTCTTATGATACTATGTTCCGTGTACAAAGGCAATTCTGTAGTTCCGTTTCATCTGATTCTACTTTCTATAAAAAATCTGGTACTTTTTATGATGTCAGTTTGGGGGTAGAATGAAATTACAATCTAGGTGCGGTGGAGCTTCGCCACACCAAGGTGCGCAGCCTGATCCCTACAAGCTGTGAGAGCGCACTCCCCACGGATTCCCGTTTATGGTCAGGGCATCCGCCGCGCCGCACCTTCTTTGCCGGGCGGATACGCTCGCTCAAATTTCCTTCAGAATGCGGCGGCCCTTGTCTTTCATCAGACGAGGGCCGCCGTACTTAATTTTTCAAAAAAGCAGCAGCAAAATCCTTACCGGGATTTCGCTGCTGCTTTTTTCGTTTCTCAATTCTTTTTTGCAGCTCGATGCCGCCGAACCAGCACAAAACCAATCAGCAGTACAACAGCCGCAAGGCTCACTCCGTCCGCAATGTGCTGCGCCGTTGTGCCCGTATAGGAAACCGTGATCTGCCCTGTCGGCAAACCTGCATCCAGATCCAGCTCCATGCGGCCTGCCCCATCCTTGTGGGCGTTCAGCGGGATGGGCTGTCCGCCTTCCGCAGGACTGAGCACAGCTGTATAGCCCTTGTACCACAATTTGGGCACGCCAATCGAACCCGGCAGGCCCTGATATTCCAGCACAAAATCGCCATTGGGCTGATATTCGCCCACGTGTGCACCCTGTGAATCGGTCCACTGTGCGGCGGGCTCAAAGGCAAATTCCTGCGCATTTACCCCGGCAGGCAGCCATTCTGCACCCACCAGATAGAAGGTTTCGCCCCGCTGCCCGGTAAACCAGCTGCCGGGATAGTTCACCGGCTCCGGCAGGGTTGGCGCAAGGCAGAAAAGATTTACACCGCCCAGAAATGCAGCCAGAGCAACGCACGCACACCGCGATGCAGCACCGTCATTCCGCAGAGCCCGGCAGCACAGCAGCGTCAGTCCCAGACAGACAAACATCTGCCCGATGGCATGAAGCCGCCAGGGAAACTGCACACTGATAAGCGGAGTTTTGTCCAGTGCCGCCCAGGGGAACCACTTCATGGTGCACAGAGCCAGCCCGATGCCTGCCGCCAGGAACACCCAGCCGGCAGCCGGGCCGCGGCTGCGCCGTACACCGCAGAGCAGCAGTACCGCTGCCACTGCCAGCAAACCGCCCAGGCCCACGCCCTTAAAGCTGTTCGCCTGAAGCAGTTCGCCCCAGTTTGTGGTATTTGCTGCCAGGGTAGTCAGCGGTGCTTCGCTCACCTTAAAGGTTTCGCCGGCGAACTGTTCCAGCATGGGCAGCCAGTAAAAGCAGCTCACCAGCAGGCAGGCAGCAGCAGCGCCCAGGCCACCGCCGATGGCCCGTGCATTGAGCACCCGCGGCAGCCGCACCAGCACCCAGATCACAGCCACCAGCCCCATCAGGGCCAGGCTGACCGTATGGCTCAGAATCAGGCCGGTGAAGCCCACAAACAACAGCCATGGCTTTTTGGCGCCCTGTTCGGTTAAATCCCAAAGGCCCCAAAGAACCAGCGGCATAAAAATCATGCCCTGCACTTCTCCCACTGCGCTGCGGATGTGCAGATTGGCAAAATGATACTGACACAAACCGTACAAAACCAGAAACAGGCACCCGCCAAAGTGGCTGCGGCTGATGGCACGTGCGGCCAGATAGCAGGTAACGCACTGTGCCAGAATGCACAGCAGCAAATGCAGCTTGAAGGCAGCCTCCGGGCCGAGCACAAAGGCGCGTGCCAACGCTGCCGGCAGTAAAAATACATCCGGATAGAACAATCCTGCTGCGTAGCCATACCCGCCCAGCATCAGCGGATAAATACGCGCCGGCAGCTTTCCGCCGCCGCGAATGACATCTGCCAGAGATTCCAGCCGCAGAATATGGAACACCGCATCGTGGCCTGCCAGCAGGTCACGGCCCAGCAGCGGCAGAGCACACAGAATTGTGACAACCAGCGCACACAGCGCCGCCTGCATCCACTGCCGCTTTGTCATCTTTTCTTCGGTTTGCAAGCCAATCGCTCCTTGCTTCGATTGCGGATCACTGCGCATCGATTTTTTCTTTGAGTTCGTTCAGATAAACCCAGCGTTCAGTTTTTTCTTCCAGCTGCTTTTCCAGATCGGCCTGCTCCTGCTGCAATTTTTGCAGCTCCACATAATCCGTCACACAGGCAGCCTGCTTCGCCTTGCAGCTTTCCACTGCTTCTTCCAGCGCCGCAATGTCATCGTCGATGGTGTCAAACTCCCGCTGCTCTTTATAAGAAAACTTCAGCTTCTGGCTGCGGGGCTTCTGCTCGGCGGGCTTTGCCTTTTTGGCTTTTGCCGGAGCTTCTTCGGCCTTGCGCTTCTGCTCCCAATCTGACCAGTTGCCGGTATATTGCAGTACCTGACCGTTTCCCCGCACTTCAAAGATGGAGCTTGCCAGCTTGTCCAGGAAAAAGCGGTCATGGCTCACCGTGATGATGGGGCCGGGGAAATCCTGCAAATAATCCTCCAGAATGGACAGCGTCATAATGTCCAGATCATTGGTGGGCTCGTCCAGCAGCAGAACGTTGGGCGCTTCCATCAGCACCGACAACAGATACAGGCGCCGCCGCTCACCGCCGGACAGCCGCCCGATGGGCACAGCCTGCAATTCGCCGGGGAAGAGAAAACGTTCCATCATCTGGCTGGCCGTGAAGGTACCCTCGCCGGTGTGCACCTCGGCTGCGATGTCCCGGATAAAATCGTACACGCGCTGATTCAGATCCAGTTCGCGGCCTTCCTGCGTGAAATAGCCGATCTTGACCGTAGAGCCAATCTCCACACTGCCCGAATCCGGTGCAAGACGTCCGGCAATGGTGTTGAGCAGCGTGGATTTGCCTGCACCGTTATGACCTACAATGCCAATGCGGTCATCCCGCAGCAGCTTATAAGTAAAATGGCTCAGAATGGGCCGGCCGTCAAAGCTTTTGCTCACGTCTTCCAGCTCAATGATCTTTTTGCCCAGTCGGCTGGATGCCGCCGCCAGCTGTACCGTGGAATCGGTTGTGGGGGCATCCTGATTCAAAAGTTCCTCATAGCGCTGAATGCGCTCCCGGGACTTGGTGGAGCGGGCCTTGCATCCCCGCATGATCCATTCCCGTTCCACGCGCAAAATGGACTGCCGCTTGCGCTCTGTGGCTTCAGCCATCTCCTGACGCTGCTCTTTCAGCTCCAGATACTTGGAATAGTTGGCTTCGTAATGATAAAGCTTGCCTTTATCCAGTTCGGTGATGTGGTTGGCCACGCGCTCCAGAAAATAGCGATCGTGCGTTACCATGACAAGGCCGCCCTTAAAACGGCGCAGCCGATCTTCCAGCCAGGCCGTCATCTGTGCATCCAGATGGTTGGTGGGCTCGTCCAGAATCAGCACATCCGCAGGCTGAATCAGCGCTGCCGCCAGGGCCACGCGCTTGCGCTGACCGCCCGAAAGCGTTCCCACTTTTTGCGCATGATCCGAAATTCCCAGCTGATTCAGCATGGAACGGGCTTCGTATTCATTCACGGTGCGATATTCCGCCGGCAGGTGCAGAAATACCTGCTCCAGAACGGTTGCGTCCTCCTGCATGGCAGGATTCTGGGGCAGATAACTGATCTGCACATTGGGGTTGCGAAACAGTGTACCGGCATCCGCTTCCGCTGTGCCGGCCAGGACCTTTAAAAAGGTGGACTTGCCGGTGCCATTGATGCCAATGATGCCGGTTTTATCCCCTTCATTCAGATAAAAGTTTACATCGTCCAGCAGCTGACGGATTCCGTAGTTGATGGAAAGATGTTCCGCAGATAAGAGCATAATAACCTCCCTATGGACAGTGTACTGTTATTTTACCACAGACCATCCGGTTTTGCCACGTCCCGCAAAGCCGCAGCGCGGTGCACAAATGATCTTTTTATTCTGCATCGGCCTGCACAAAAAAATCCCCCTGCCGCCGGGCAGAGGGATCTTTTTCACATCTTGGATGATTGGCGCAAAGCAGATTACTGCTTCAGGCTGCCAAACTCGATGGGAGTGGCAGAAGCAGCAGCGTCCACGCTCAGCAGCTTCACCGCAGCCTGCTCAAAGTGCAGGGTTTCAAACTTCTGGGTCTTACCGCTCTCGGTGGTGAACTCCAGAACATAGTTTTTGCCTTCCACTTCCTCTGCGGAAGCAGCAGTGAAGGAAACCTCTGCGGTTGCATCCTTGGCCAGACCGTTGGCGGCGTAGTTTTCGCCCTTTTCCTTGGAACCTGCCTCATAGATATACAGATCGGTCACAGCCTCACCGGTGCTGTTGGTCAGCACATACAGGGCTTTCTGCTCCTGGGGCTCCACCTCGATGGATGCGGGATCCTGAGAGGAAGCTGCCTGAGAAGAAGCAGCCTGAGAGGAAGCTGCCTGGGAAGAAGCGGCCTGGGAAGAAGCAGCCTGAGAAGAAGCAGGCTGAGAAGACTCTGCACCACAGCCAGCCAGCATGCTAACAGCCAGAGCGGCTACGGTCAAAGCAACAAAAGACTTTTTCATTGATAATCCTCCAATCTAGAATTTACGGGCTCCCCGCGTATTTCTGAGAACCATTATTATTAAATCATGCAAATCTGAACATATCCTGTCAGTTTGTGATTTTTTCCTTAATATTTGTTCATATTTTCCTTGCACAGGTCTTTTTCCTGCCCTATACTAAACTATATAGTATGTTGTGTACTTTGCAATGAAAGGGGCTTTTTTGTGGAAGACAAGGTTTTACTTTTTGGTGATGCTTCCATCTGCGTCACTCCTCTTGTGCGGGCACTGCACAGCGCCGGCCTGCACACAGAGGTTCTGTCTGCCACAGCAGACGCTCTGAGCCAGATCGGCAGCGCTGATCTGCTGGTACTGGAGCTCAACGCGTCCGTTTCCGACCTTTTTACTCTGGTGGAAACAGTGCGGCGGAAAGGGCTGGATTTGCCCATTATCCTGACCGGCCGGGAAATTCCGTTGCAGGATATTCTATACGGTCTGCGCATTGGGGCCGACGATTTTATTCAGCAGCCCTTTGATCCCATTCTGTTCACCGCACGGATTCAGGCCATTCTGCGCCGCTGTCGGGGCATCCTGCCCGGCTGCAACAGTTCCTGCACCTCTGTTGGGCCGTTCCTTTATAATACACATACCCTGCGCCTGTTCAAAAACGACCAGGAAATTCACCTTTCCTCCACGGAAAATGCGCTGTTTAAGCTGTTCATCAGCAATCCCGACCGCATTTTTTCCCGCGAGATGCTGTATGACCTGGTATGGGGGCACTTTGCCGTAGATGACAACGCTATTATGGTATACATCAGCAGACTGCGCCGCAAAATTGAGGATAATCCCGCAAAACCCCGCTTTCTGCAAACTGTGCGGGGGCTGGGCTATCGCTTTGTGGTATGAGCGGCCGGATTACTGCCGCATCAGCTGTTCAATTTCACGGATATCCTGATAAATTCCGGCAGGCTTAAAGCCATAGGTTTCCACATCCTGCTCCACACCTTCTCCGGACAGCACAAACGCCGTATCAATGCCCGCGTTCACACCACAGGCAATGTCCGTATAAACCCGATCGCCCACCAGCACAGTTTCCTGCGGAGAAACGTCCAGCGCTTCCATGGAAAGCAGCGCCATTTCCGGCTGAGGCTTGCCGATGAATTTCGGCCGGCGGCCGGTGGCACGGTACAGCATTTCACATACCGATCCGCAATCCGGCACCGATCCCCAGGATGTGGGGCAGACCCAATCCGGGTTGGTGGCAATAAATTCTACACCCCGGCCCAACAGGATACAGGCATCCTCCAGCTTTTGAAAGGTAAGCTCGGTATCAAAGCCGCACACCAGCAGGTCGATATCATCCCGCAGATGGTCGGTAATCCAAAAGCCTGCGTCTGCCAGCTGCTGCCGAAAAGTTTTTGTTCCGAACGCATAAATCCGCGCCCCGCTGTGATGGCCGCGCAGATACCAGATCAGCGCATCCACCGAGGTCAAAAAATCCTGCTGCTGTGCCGGTATTCCCATGCCCTGCAGCCGCTCTACATAGGCCGATGTACTGCGCGAGGAATTGTTGGTGACAAACAAGTAGCGTCCGCCCTGATTTTTCACAGCATTCAAAAAATCCAGCGTACCGTCAAACAGCTGGTTGCCCAGATAAATTGTTCCGTCCATATCCAGCAAAAACAGTTTTTTCTTTTTAAAATCAATCATTGCCGCACCCTCCGCAAAGCATGGATTACAACGGGCCGTATTTTACGCCCTTTGCCGGGTTTATTATAGCCGTCTTTGCCCAAAGCCGCAACTACCTGATTTTTATTCCGCCGCATTCCTCTTTCGCTTTTTCTTTACCTTAATATATAATAGCTGTAAAAGCCTTTCTGCAAAACAGACTGCTGCAAAAATCACAATGGTTTTTGCAGCAGTCTGTTTTATTTTAAAGCGGTTTAACTGTATTTTCTTCTTGCCGCTATATTCTGCTTCACCGGCTTGTGGATTTCATGCGGCCGAAAATTTCTTTTTCGGTGATTCTACTCCCCTGAAAACACAAAATCGACAGTACCTGAAAACTCAGATACTGCCGATTTTGTTTATGCACTCGCGTTTAAGCGAGAAGAAGGTTTACGTAATGTACAATCCTTCTTATAAATTACAGTTTGTAGCAAACCTTGCCGGGGTTCAGGATCATGTTCGGGTCGAACAGCTCCTTGATGCCCTTCATCAGACGCATGCTGGTGTCGCCCACGCTGCGTGCCAGGTAAGCAACCTTGCCCATGCCGATGCCGTGCTCGCCGGATACCAGACCGCCCATCTCGGTAGCCTTTACGTAGATCTTATCCATGAACTGATCTACCTGCTTCTTGAACTCATCCAGCTCCATATCGTTGGCGCAGGTGTAAATGTGCAGGTTGCCGTCACCGGCGTGACCGAAGCTCTTTACATCAAAGTCGAACTCAGGAGTGATGGTGCGCACATAGCCCACAAAGTCTGCAATGCGGCTGGTGGGAACAACCACGTCGCACTCATCCAGCAGCTTGGTCTGCTCCTCGATGCCTTCCAGGAAGGAAGAACGTGCAGCCCAGGCATCCTTCATCTTGGCGGGAGTATCTGCAACCAGAACATCCAGAGCGCCGCCTTCCAGAACCATCTCAGCAGCCTTCTCAACCAGAGCGTCTACTTCGTCCTGGCTCTCGCCGTCGAAGGTAACCAGCAGATAAGCGCCGATGTCGGTGCCCTCAATGCTGCGGGGGAACACGGTCTTGCCCAGGAATTCCTCAGAGGAAACCAGGATCTCACGCTCGAAGAACTCCAGAGCCTGAGGATTCATGTGAGCCTTCTTGAACTCGGGCACTGCTGCAATAGCATCTGCCAGGCTCTCATAAGGAATAATCATGCTCTCGGTAACAACCGGGGCAGGAATCAGCTTCAGGGTCAGCTCAGTGATGATGCCCAGAGTACCCTCAGAACCAATCATCAGGTTCAGCAGGGAGTAACCGGAAGAAGTCTTGGAAACAGAGGAACCGAACTTCTGAATTTCACCGGTGGGCAGAACCACGGTCATGCTGCGCACGTAATCGCGGGTAGCACCATACTTAACAGCACGCATACCGCCTGCGTTGGTAGCCACGTTGCCGCCCAGGGTTGCAAACTTCTCACCGGGATCCGGCGGATACAGCAGGCCCTTGCCAAGTGCGTCGGCTGCCAGGTCATTCAGCAGTACACCGGGCTGCACGGTAACGGTGAAGTTATCCATATCATAGCCCAGGATCTTATTCATCTTCATGGTGCACAGCACTACACCACCGGCGATGGGGGTGCAGGCACCCACCAGACCAGTACCGGCGCCGCGGCAGGTAACCGGGATATGTTCCTCGTTGCAGAGCTTCACGATTGCTGCGATCTCTTCGGTGCTGAGAACGTCGACTGCCACTTCAGGCATTCTGGTACCGTAGATAGGCATCTCGTCGCGGGCGTAATCAGGATTCACGTCCTCACCTACGTATACGGAGCCTTGCGCCACCGCACGTAACTTTTCGATAAATTCGGGTGTAATCTGATTGTACTGAGCCATACGAATACCTCCTTAAATTCAATCGATGCTGTTTCTTCCTGCCGCTTTCGTGTTGGTTCCTTTTGCTTTGCCAGCACACAACATGCAGTATCGAATTACATACTATACGCAACTGATACGTTTCTTCTCTTCAAAATTTGCGAAGACACGCATCATGGATATTGTTCTTTATGCGCAATTTAACAAAAAAACTGCCGAACAATATCTATAAACGCACATTGAGTAAGTGAGCGTACAAACTTGACAGGGGTTTTCAGCCTGTGTCTGCAACAGTGAGAATAGCCATTTGTCGTTTCCTAGTTTATCACGTTCGCTTCGGGATTCAAGCTATTTTTCGAGATTCCTTGTTTTTCAGCAATTTTAACAATTACTGGCATTTGCTTTGTAGCAGAAGTCATAAATATGGTCACAGGGAACAATTATTCTGTTCATTTTACACAGAAAGTTCTATAATAGTGATAAGTACGAACGCCAAACATTTTGCAACAGTTCAGATACGCCAGACATCATTTATATCGAGGTGATGCATTTTTATTCTTTTATCCGCCTTAGATATTTTCTTGTTTTTGGAACCTGGAGGAGTGATATTCCATGTCTGGTATCATTGTTAAAGGCGTTTTATCTTTATTGCCTATCCTCTGGCTGATCGTGGCCTTGACCGGATTTAAAATGGCCGGACACAAGGCTTGTGTTGCAGCCCTTGTTATTACAGTTGTCGAATCCCTGTTTATCTGGAAAATGCCTGTAATAGACTGCGGCACTTCTGCACTGGAAGGCTTTGCATCGGCTCTGTGGCCCATCATTTTGGTCATCTTGGCCGCTATCTTTACTTACAACCTCTCGCTGAAAACCGGCGCTATGGACGTAATTAAACGTATGCTGACCAGTCTTTCCGCTGATCGCCGCGTTCTGATTCTTCTGATTGGCTGGTGCTTTGGCGGATTCATGGAAGGCATGGCCGGTTTTGGCACTGCTGTTGCTATTCCTGCCAGTATGCTGGTTGGCCTGGGCATGAACCCGATTCCTGCCTGCCTGGTATGTATGCTGGCCAACGCTTTCCCCACCGCATTCGGTTCGGTTGGCATCCCCACCCTTACGCTGTCGAATGTAACCGGTCTGGACCCTGTACCCCTGGCCTATACCACGGTTGTACAGATGTTCCCCTTTATGATTCTGGTTCCCTTCCTGATGGTAATTGTGGGCGGCGGCGGCCTGAAAGCCCTGAAGGGCATGGTCGGCATCACGCTTGTTTCCGGCATCACCTTTGTAATTCCGCAGCTGATCGTTGCCAAGTTTATCGGCCCTGAGCTGGCTGTAATTGTGGGCTGTGTATTCAGCCTGGCTTTCACCATTCTGATGGCCCGAATCCGCAAAAACAAGCCCATTCCCGCCGAGTATGATATGCGCGGAAATCAGGATGAGCAGACTGAACCTTTGAATGCCAAGAGCACTGTGGTTGCCGGCCTGCCCTTTATTCTGATTTTTGTGCTGCTTCTGCTCACCTCCAAGCTGGTACCGCCGATCAACAGTGCACTGGCACAGTTCTCCACCAGTGTTAAGATCAGCACCGCTGCCGATGCCGGAATGACCTCGTTCAGCTGGATCAACACCCCCGGTGTCTGGATCTTCCTGTCGGCCATTATCGGCGGCATTGTGCAGAAGGCCAGCGGTAAGGTTCTGTGGGAAACCTTTGTTGCTACCCTGAAGCAGATGGCTAAAACCATTATCACCATTATGTCCGTTATGGCTGTTGCCAAGATTATGACCTACTGCGGCATGATTGCCGATATGGCCACCTTCTTTGTAAGCATCACCGGACATTTCTATCCCTTTGTAGCACCTATCATTGCAGCGCTGGGCGCCTTTATCACCGGCAGCGGTACCAGTACCGAAGTTCTGCTGGGTGCCTTGCAGAGTTCTGCTGCACAGCAAATCGGTGCTTCGCAGTTCTGGCTGGCCGCAGCCAACTCCACCGGCGCCGGCATCGGCAAGATCCTTTCTCCCCAGTGCATTGCCACTGCTACCGCAGCCGTGGGCCTGGTGGGTCAGGACAGCAAACTGCTGAGCGGCATTGTAAAGTGGGCTTTGCTGGAGCTGGTTATTGCCTGCCTGATTGTTGGCCTGCTTGGCGGTGTTCTGGTTCCCCTGCTTGGTGTTTAACCGCTGCGCAGCATCCGCCAAAGCGTTGTTCTGAACAGAATTTTCCCTGCACAGGGCTCTGTGCGGGTGTGATGACACAGTTTTAATCAAGGAGTGATTTATTATGGAATTGCACATCCCCTACGGTCGCACTGGTCTGGATTTCACTTTGCCCGATGAACGGGTTACGGCTGTTTTGCGCAGCAATCTGGACAAAGCCGAACCCCCTGCCGAAGCCATTGAGCAGGTGCGCAAAGCACTTGCAAATCCCATTGGCCAAAAGCCGCTGCATGAACTTGTTCGCGGCAAAAACAATGTGGTGCTGATTGCCAGTGACCACACTCGCCCTGTGCCCAGCAAAGCGATTGTTCCCCCCATGCTGGATGAAATTCACAAGGGAAATCCCGATGCGCAGGTCACCATTCTGATCGCCACCGGCTGCCATCGCGAAACGACTCAGCAGGAGCTGGAGGAAAAGTTCGGCAAAGACGTGCTGGATCAGGTTAAAATTGTGGTACATCGCTGCGGCGATGACGACAGCATGGTTACCCTGGGCACTCTGCCCGGCGGCGGCACCCTGCGTCTGAACCGCGTAGCCGCTGAAGCCGATCTGCTGATCAGCGAAGGCTTTATCGAGCCGCACTTCTTTGCAGGCTTCTCCGGCGGCCGCAAGAGCGTTCTGCCCGGCATCAGCTCCCGCGAAACTGTGCTGGCCAACCACTGCTCTGCTTTCATCGGCAGTCCTTATGCCCGCGGCGGCTGCCTGGAAGGCAACCCCCTGCACCGCGATATGCTGTGGGCTGCCCGCAAGGTCAACCTGGCCTTTATCTGCAACGTAGTGCTGAACACCCGTCATGAGGTGATCGGTGCTTTCGCCGGTGACTGCAATGAAGCACATCTGGCCGGTGTGGAGTTCATCAAGGGTCTGTGCCAGGCTCCTGCCTGCCAGGCTGATATTGTTATCACCACCAACGGCGGCTATCCGCTGGACCAGAACGTGTATCAGTCGGTTAAGGGTATGTCCACTGCTGAGCTTGCCTGCCGTGACGGCGGCGTAATCATCATGGCATCCCGCTGCAACGACGGTCACGGCGGCGAGAGCTTTGCCCGCATTTTCCGGGAAAATCCCGATTCTGCCGACATTCTGCACAAGATTGAGCAGGTACCTTCTGACCAGACTGTTCCCGATCAGTGGGAAGCTCAGGTCTTTGCCCGCATTCTGAGCAAGCACACCGTTGTGCTGATCAGTGAGGCTCCGGATCAGATGGTGCGTGAACTGCATATGCAGCCGGCTCACTCCATGGAAGAGGCTTTGGCTCTGGCCGATAAGGTCGTGCCCGGCGGCTCCATTGCAGTGATCCCGGACGGCATTTCCACCCTGGTGCAGATGTCCAAATGAACATTGATGAGCCGTTCCCAAAGGTGAAACAACAGTAAATCACTTAGGGAACGTTTCCCCCAACAGGCGTAATTCTACCTTTTTAAATGGGATTATGTCGTAAAACACGTCGCAGCCAATCCGGCTGCGGCGTGTTTTTTTATAATCCGCCATCTTTGTCCGGTGCTGCCGCCCCTGTGCCGAAGGACAAATTATCTGCCGTGCAGGCTAAAGTCCTGATTATAGAACCCAATTTGCGCTATGATGAAATTATCCATACAGAATGTGACGTTGCAACAATAGAAAGGTGGCTTTTGCGGCTATGGAAAATCGCACATTCTTTGATATTCAGGAAGAGCAGAAAGAACAGGCAGCACAAAAACAGGCCGGTCAGCTTGATGTGGTGAAGATGGAATTTCTCGGCGCGGAGGCAATGACCTGGCAGGAACTTTTTTCCGGGTTTGATACGCTTCATGCCATTACCTATTCTTCCGGAACCGGTTTTGTGTGTGACCTTTTGCAGAATTTCAAATCGGCAGAGATTTTGTTCGGCTGCGATGAAGTGATGTCCTATTCCATGCAGGAGGTCATGGCATATCAGTGCAAGCTGATTGAACGCATACGCGAAAGTGCGGGCAGAAAAAAAGCTTGATTTAATCGCGCGCATTCAGGACAACAGTTTGCGGCTGTATGTTACACGGACAAAATTATCCCATGAAAAGATCTACCTGCTGGCGGCGGACGATGGCAGAAAGCGTGTTATTATGGGCTCTGCCAATATGTCGCAAAGTGCTTTTGAGGGGCATCAGCGGGAAAATATCAGCTATGTGGACGGGAATCGTGCATACGACTGGTATATGGACCGCTACCAGGATCTGCGGGAAGAATGTACCGACCAGATTGCAAAAGAATGTTTAGCGTTTGCAGATGACGGTGAGCATCTGGAGGAGCTGCCTGTTGCACGAACTGTTTGTGTAAATAAAGTTCTGACCTTGCAGACCGACCAAAGTCAGGCAGAAGAAATTCAGTTTGCGCTTGATGTGAAAGGGTTAGCCAAAACCTTTGCCCCCTGCGTTCCAAAGCCGAATAAAAAAGGTCTGCTGCTTCTTTCGCCCGAAAAGATCAAAACAATTCGCCAGCAGGCCGTGTCCGCCAAAAAGAAAGAAAAAGAACGGCGAAGTGCCTACCCGCAGCTGGAGGTCTGTGTAGACGAAGGGTATGTTCAGCTGAACGGAACAAGGCAGGACTTGAATCCTTCCGGAGAAGAAATTCAAAACGATGTTGATCTATTTATTCGCTATATGTCCGGATATGAAAAATTCCATGGCGATGTGGACAATTTGCAGCGCAGATATTTTGATTTTGCAAACTGGTTTTTCTGCTCGCCGTTCATGGGATATATGCGCGACATGGCCGTGCGGTACAATCAGAACTTATTGCCTTACCCCGTATTCGGGCTTGTTTACGGCCAGAGCAAAGCCGGCAAAACCAGTTTTCTGGAAACCCTGCTGAAAATGATGATTGGCCAAAAAACAAAGCTTTCCGCCCCGGATTTTACACGTTCCAGCATTGAGCAGCTGAAGCGCACTGTGGAAGGCGCTCCCATCATTGTGGACGATCTGACCAATTCAAGATTCAACACGCACGCAATCGAAACCATCAAGAACGATGATTTCGGAACAGCAGAGCACTTAACCCATTATCCAGCGGTTGTCATCAGTGCCAATGAGGACGTAAAAGCCGTAGCCCCGGAAATTATCCGCCGCACGGTTATTTGTCGTGTTCAGGCCGGTCTGACCAACACCGAAGTCATGCGAAGCAGCGTTGTGCGAACTGTGCAGCGTGAAATCGGAACAGCTTTTTATCGGGAGTATCTCCGGCGAATGCTGGCGGTCGTTCCCGACCTGCTTGAAATGATGAAATCGGACGAAACAGAAACCGCGCCGGACATCCTGGCTGTATCGTCTAAGATACTGGTGGAAATCATCAAAGAAAATTATCCGGAGCCACTTCCCGCCTATGTCAGAGAATTGACGCTTGAAGACTATTTCAGCGAAAAGGTAACCGGAAGCTATGCCATCAAAACAATTCGGGATAACTGGAAAACCAATAAAGCCGCCTTTGTTGTGTCAAAACGAAACAACGAACTCCGGTATGATTCCGGAGCCCCCTGGGAAGCTGACCGCATCATAAAAGAGCTGCCGGAAACGCTGGGTGCACATCGAGCCAGAGAGCTGATTATCATGAATTTGGATGCTGCCAAAGATTTCTTCGGCGTTAACTTTAAAAAGTCGATTGCGGATCGGCTGAAAAAGTAACCGCTTTTCTGCTGTAAAATACAGGTCTTTTTTGCTTTTCCATTCATACTTTCAATAAGCGCCGTAAAACAAGGTTCTGTGCCCTCTTTGTACAATAGCAAAAGCGCCCCGGTTCCAAATGGAACCGGGGCGCTTTATATTATTCCATCAGTCTAAGACAAATGCCTCACACGGGAATGTGCTCGTTCAATGAACCTTCAATTTACTTGCGGGGGTTCTTGATTGCAGCCTGAGCGGCAGCCAGACGAGCGATGGGCACACGGAAGGGAGAGCAGGACACATAGTCCAGGCCCACACTGTGGCAGAACTCTACGCTTGTGGGATCGCCGCCGTGCTCGCCGCAGATGCCCAGACCCAGAGTGGGATTGGCTGCGCGGCCATCCGTAGCAGCCATCTTGACCAGACGGCCAACACCGTTCTGATCCAGGTGAGCAAACGGATCGCTCTCGTAAACCTTATTCTCGTAGTAGTAGTTCAGGAACTTGCCGGCATCGTCACGGCTGAAGCCGAAGGTCATCTGAGTCAGGTCGTTGGTGCCAAAGCTGAAGAAGTCAGCTTCCTTGGCAATCTGGCCTGCGGTCAGAGCTGCACGGGGAATCTCGATCATGGTGCCCACCTGATACTTCAGTTCAGCACCGGACTCGGCAATGATCTTATCAGCGGTAGCCACAACCACATTCTTGACGTACTTCAGTTCCTTTACTTCGCCAACCAGAGGAATCATGATGTGCGGCACAATGTTGATGCCCTTCTTCTTGTTGACGTTCAAAGCTGCATTGATAACAGCGGTGGTCTGCATCTCAGCAATCTCAGGATAGCTTACAGCCAGACGGCAGCCACGGTGACCCATCATGGGGTTGAATTCGTGCAGGCTGTCGATGACGTTGTGCAGACGCTCCAGGGAAACGCCGATCTCATTTGCAATCTCAACGATGTCCTCTTCCTTGGTGGGCAGGAACTCGTGGAGCGGCGGATCCAGGAAACGAACGGTCACGGGACGCTCACCCATGACATCGTAAATTGCTTCAAAGTCGCCCTGCTGGTAAGGCAGAATTCTGGCCAGAGCCTTCTTGCGGTCTTCCAGGTTATCGGCAACGATCATCTCGCGCACAGCCTTGATGCGGTTGGCTTCAAAGAACATATGCTCGGTGCGGCACAGGCCAATGCCCTCAGCGCCGAACTCAGAAGCCTGCTTGGCATCGCGGGGGTTATCTGCATTGGTGAACACCTGCAGCTGACGAGCATCGTCGGCCCACTTCATGAAGCGGCCGAAGTCACCGCTGATGGTAGCAGCAGTGGTGGCAATCTTTTCGCCGTAGATGTTGCCGGTAGAACCATCAATGGAGATCCAGTCGCCCTCATTGTAGGTCTTGCCGCCCAGCGTGAAGCACTTCTTGTCGTAATCCACCACGATCTCGCCGCAGCCGGAAACGCAGCAGGTACCCATGCCGCGGGCCACAACAGCAGCGTGGCTGGTCATGCCGCCGCGCACAGTCAGGATGCCTTCGGCAGCCTGCATACCCTCGATATCCTCGGGGCTGGTTTCCAGGCGAACCAGAACAACCTGCTTGCCCTCAGCCTTCCAGGCCTTGGCATCCTCTGCATTAAAGACAACCTGACCTGCGGCAGCACCGGGGCTGGCAGCCAGGCCCTTGCCGATTACTTCGGCCTTTTTCAGAGCCTCTGCGTCAAACTGAGGATGCAGCAGAGCATCCAGCTGCTTGGGCTCAACGCGCAGAACAGCTTCTCTCTCGTCGATCATGCCCTCGTCCACCAGGTCAACGGCGATCTTCAGAGCGGCAGCTGCGGTGCGCTTGCCGTTACGGGTTTGCAGCATATACAGCTTACCATTCTCAATGGTGAACTCCATATCCTGCATATCCTTGTAGTGATTTTCCAGGCGGGTAGCGATGTCCACGAACTGTGCATACACTTCGGGCATCTGCTCCTGCAGGTGAGCAATGGGAGAAGGAGTGCGGATACCGGCCACAACGTCCTCGCCCTGTGCATTGATCAGATACTCACCAAACAGGGCCTTTTCGCCGGTAGCGGGGTTGCGGGTGAATGCAACGCCGGTGCCGGAGTTTTCGCCGCTGTTGCCGAATGCCATGGCCTGCACGTTAACGGCGGTGCCCCAGTCATAGGGAATCTCGTTCATGCGGCGGTAAACATTGGCGCGGGGGTTATCCCAGCTGCGGAACACGGCCTTAACAGCCTCGATCAGCTGGACCTTGGGATCAGAGGGGAAATCCTCACCCATCTTTTCTTTATAAAGAGCCTTGAACTTGACAACCAGAGTTTTCATATCCTCGGCATCCAGCTCAATATCCTGCTTTACGCCCTTGGCGGCCTTTATGTCGTCAATGATCTGCTCAAAGTCACTCTTGCTCATCTCCATAACAACGTCGGAGAACATCTGCACAAAGCGGCGGTAGCTGTCGTAAGCGAAACGCGGGTTGTTGGTCAATTTGGCCAGGCCCTCAACACTTTCGTCATTCAGGCCCAGGTTCAGGATGGTATCCATCATGCCGGGCATGGAAGCACGGGCACCCGACCGCACGGAAACCAGCAGCGGGTTATTCACATCGCCGAACTTTTTGCCGACGATCTCTTCCATTTTGCCAATGTACTCGTAAATGTCAGCCATGATCTCATCATTGATCTGACGGCCATCTTTATAGTACTGAGTGCAAGCCTCGGTGCTGATGGTGAAGCCCTGGGGCACGGGCATGCCGGCGTTGGTCATTTCTGCCAGGTTGGCTCCCTTGCCGCCCAGCAGATTGCGCATGTCCTTGTTGCCTTCGGTAAACAGATACAGGTATTTCTTCTTCTCGCTCAAATCCATTACCTCCCAAATTGTTGCACTCACCCGCCGCCGCGGCTCCTGCAAAAATTCAGGAAAGTTTGGAACTTTTAACAGTTCTTTTCTTTGAGTGCGATAACATTATAACAGAAATAACAACAGAAATAAATAGTCAGTGTGATAAATAGATATTTTTGTGCAAAAAATCAATAAATCGAAGCCAAAATCACTAAAGACCCCCTTGCAAAAGTCAAAAAAGGCGGTAAACTTAAAATGGGTTGAATTGACGAATTCTTTTTCAGTTCAGTCATATTGCTTTTTCCCGTTTCCGCCCTGTCGGGTATCCGGCCTTAGATTTGCTTCCCGGCAGGTGTCAAAAAACGCATCTGTCCCCGCAAATCGGCTGACTGCGGCGGTACAACAGGTGCACACTTCTCCTGAAGAACGAACCAACACAGAAAGCGAAAAGGAATTACTATGTTTTTTAACAAATCAATGGGCGGTGCCGATTGGCTGATCGCCGGCCTGGGCAATCCGGGCAGTAAATATGAAGGCACCCGCCACAATGCGGGCTTTATGGCACTGGATCACCTGGCTGATGCCTGGGGTGCCAACGTAACCCGCGCCAAGTTCCAGGGTCTGTACGATCAGGTCACGGTGGACGGCAGCAAGGTCATTTTGTTGAAGCCCACCACCTTTATGAATCTGTCCGGTCACAGCATCGGCGAGGCCGCCAAGTTCTTCAAGATCCCGGCCGATCACGTGCTGGTGCTCTGCGATGACATTACCCAGGACCCGGGAAAGCTGCGTATCCGGGACAAGGGCAGCGCCGGCGGCCACAACGGCCTGAAGGACATCATTGCCGCACTGGGCAGCCAGGAATTTCCCCGCATCCGCATCGGCGTTGGCGCCAAACCCAACCCGGAGTATGACCTGGCCGCATGGGTACTGGGCCGATTCTCCGGCGAGGAAAAAAAGGCCCTGGAAGGTCGCTTTGATGATGTGGAAGCTGCCGCCAAACTGATCATGGGCGGCCAGCTGGGTCTGGCTCAGAGCCGTTACAATCACTGATTTGCTTACCTTATATAGATACTATATCGCAGGCCGCCGCAGCTGTTCGGCGGCCTGACGTGTACCATTGGGAGGGAAACCATGTTTTTCGACACCCTTTTGACAAACACAACGGAATACGAACATCTGGCCAAAGCCATGGAACAGAAGGGTGCAACCGCCCTTTTCGGTCTTCCCGCTTCCGGCCGTGCCCAGATGCTGGCCGTGTTGGCACATGAAACAGACCGTCCGCTGCTGGTAGTCACACCGGGCGAAGCCGAGGCCACACGCTTTTCGGCCGATCTGAACGCCTTCGGCTTGCCTTCGGCTGTATTCCCGCCCCGGGATTTCATGCTGCGTCCCATTGAAGGTGCAGGCCGCGAGTATGAATATCGCCGTCTGGCTGTTCTGGGTGATCTGGTGGGCGGACGGCTGAAAGCCGTCTGTGTGCCCGCCGAGGCTCTGCTGCAATACACAGTACCCAAGGCCGACTTCTGCGAAAACACCATGCTCCTGCATTCCGGCGATGAAATTGATCCGGACACGCTGGTACAGCGTCTGCTGGCAGCCGGATACCATCGCCGCGACCGCGTGGAAGGTCCCGGTCAGTTCAGCCGCCGCGGCGGAATTCTGGACGTTTATCCCCCGGACCTCAAATCCCCTGCCCGTATGGAGTTCTGGGGGGATGAGATCGACACCCTGAACAGCTTTGATCTGGTCACCCAGCGCCGTGGTGATGCCATTTCAAAGCTGTACATCAGCCCTGCCCGTGAGGTTCTGTTCGGCGATGCGGCCCAGACCGCTGCTGCGCTGCGCAGTGCTATGGCCAAGGTAAAAGGACAGACCCTGCGGGCCATGGAGCGGGCTATGGAGCAGGATCTGGCCCAGCTGGATGCCGGTCTTGTACCCGAAGCGCTGGACAAATATCTGGGCATCCGCTATCCCAAGCCTGCCACCCTGTTTGATTATTTTGAAGATCCCATCCTGCTGCTGGAAGAACCCAGCTCCATCCGGGATGCACAAAAGGCCACCCAGTTCCGCCGGGATGCAGAGCTGGAAGGCCTGTTCAAGGAGGGCATTCTCTGCCCGGGTCTGGACCGTTTGTATGAGGACATCAGTTTTCTGCACTCGGCCGCCGGCAAATACAGTACTCTGTGCTGCGAAAACTTTGCCCGCACCATTTCGGATCTGCCGCTGAACACAATCATCAATGCACCGGCTCACGCTCTGCCCAACTGGAACGGTGAGGTTGCCAGCCTGGTGGAAGATCTGGACCCACTGGTGAAACAGGGCTACTGCATCACGCTGCTGGTGGGCACAGCCAAGGCTGCCACCGCCCTTTCCAAGGATCTGGCATCCCGGGGTTATGCTGCCTCCACCGCGCGGGATCTGCTGCCCCATCCCGGAGTCATTCTGGTGTGCTCGGGGCATCTGTCCGCCGGCACACAGTATCCCTTTGCCAAGTACGCCGTAATCACCGGCCGCCGTCAGGGTTCGGATGTGACCCGGCCCGCCGCCAAAAAGAAGAATAAAAATGCCCTTTCCAGCCTGACAGACATCGCCCCCGGCGACTACGTGGTTCATCAGAACCACGGCATCGGCCTGTATCAGGGCATTCAGCGTCTGGACATTCAGGGCGTGCAGAAGGACTACCTGACCATCAGCTACGACAAGGGCGATACGCTGTATGTGCCGGTCACGCAGCTGGATCTGCTGAGCCGCTACACGGCCCCCGGTGACAGCGAAAAGGTCAAGCTGGCCCGTCTGGGCGGTGACGCCTGGCTGAAAACCCGGCGCCGGGTAAAAGCCGCCACGCAGGAAATGGCCAAGGAGCTGATTCAGCTGTATGCCCGCCGCCGCGAAGCCCCGGGCTATGCCTTCCCGCCGGACGGCGAATGGCAGCGGGATTTTGAAACCCGCTTTGAGTACGATGAAACCGATGACCAGCTGAAAGCCATCCGCGAGATCAAGCACGACATGGAGCGCAGCTGGCCCATGGATCGCCTTTTGTGCGGCGACGTGGGCGTGGGCAAAACCGAGGTTGCCATCCGGGCCGCCTTCAAATGTGTAATGGGCGGCAAGCAGTGTGCTCTGCTGGCCCCCACCACCCTGCTGGCCTGGCAGCACTATAACACGCTGCTCACCCGCATGGAGGCATTCCCGGTAAAAATCGGCCTGCTGAACCGTTTCCGCTCCACCAAGCAGCAAAAGGAAACCATTGAAGGGCTGAAAAGCGGTATGGTGGACATTGTGGTGGGCACTCACCGCTTGCTGTCGCAGGATGTACAATTTAAAGATCTGGGTCTTGTGATTATTGACGAAGAACAGCGATTCGGTGTGCGCCACAAGGAAAAGCTCAAGGAAAGCTTTCTGGGCGTGGATATGCTGACCCTGTCGGCAACGCCCATTCCCCGCACGCTGAACATGGCGATGAGCGGCATCCGGGACATGAGCACCATCGAGGAACCGCCCATTGAACGTCAGCCCATTGAAACCTATGTGATGGAGTACGATTACGCCATTATAGCCGAAGCCATGAAAAAAGAGCTGGCCCGGGGCGGCCAGGTCTACTACCTGCACAACCGGGTGGACACCATCGAGGCCTGCGCCGCCAGGGTGGGCCAGATGGTTCCCGGCTCCCGGGTGGGCATCGCCCACGGCAAGATGACCGAGGATCAGATCTCCAGAGTATGGCAGCAGCTATTGGACGGCGAAATTGATATTCTGGTGTGCACCACCCTGATTGAAACCGGCATTGATGTGCGCAACTGCAACACGCTGATTATCGAAGAAGCCGACCGCATGGGTCTGTCACAGCTGTATCAGATCCGCGGCCGTGTGGGCCGCTCGGGCCGCAAAGCCTATGCCTACTTCACCTTCCACCGGGACAAAGTGCTCACCGATGTGGCGGCAAAACGTCTTTCTGCCATCCGTGAGTTCACCAGCTTCGGCTCCGGATTCCGCATTGCCATGCGCGACCTGCAAATTCGCGGTGCGGGCAATGTGCTGGGGCAGAGCCAGCACGGGCACATGGAAGCCGTGGGTTATGATCTGTACGTCAAGCTGCTGAATCAGGCCATTGCCGAGGAAAAGGGTGAAACTCTTGCCCCGGATAAGTCCGATTGCCTGATTGATATTACCGTGGATGCTTATATTCCGGAATCCTATATTCCGGATGCCGCCGGGCGAATTGAGGCATACAAGCGCATTGCCGCCATCTCCAATGCAGAGGACGCAAGCGATGTGCTGGATGAGCTGATTGACCGCTACGGCGATGTACCCGAGAGCGTATCCGGCCTGATTGACATTTCGCTGATCCGCATGAAAGCCGCCAAGGCTGCCATTGATGAAATCGGCCAGCGCCGGGACGAACTGCTGCTCTATTCGGAAGCTCTGCGCGCCGACCGGGTCCGCCAGCTCAAGGAAAAGCTGGGCAATCGCATCAGCGTAAACGCCAAGGGGCGGCCCTATCTGGGCGTACAGGTGCGAAAAGGCGAAAAGCCTTTGGATATTCTGCGCATGACACTGGATTTGATGGACTGAACTCCTTTGTAAACACATTGCAAAATGCATTTGCAACCTTTATAATAATTCTATACTCCGCCTGGGCACACTGCCGCAGGTGCAGAATACCCTACTTGGGAAAGGACACGATTTGATGATGAATGTAAAACGCATCCTGGCACTGCTTCTGGCAGCGCTTTTGGCTCTGGGCTGCGTGGGCTGCACCTTCTCGACCCCTGCCGCTGTAGGCAAGGTGGGCGATGAAGAAATTTCTGCCGGCGTATACCTGCTGCTGCAGCTGAACGCCTACACCGAAGCCGCCAACAAACTGAGCGACTCTTCTGCCGACGTGCTGTCCTCCACAATTAAAGTGGACGATCAGGATGTGGCCGGTGCCGATTTTGTAGCGGACCGTACCCACGAACTGCTGGGTGATTATGCCGCTACCCGCCAGGTATTTGCAAACGCCGGCGGTTCCCTGTCCGAAGAGGACCAGAACTACGTTCACTCCTATGCACAGAACCTGTGGGAAACCAACAAGGACACCTATCAGGCCAACGGCATTGGCCAGACCAGCCTGGAAAGCTTTGTGGAGTACTCTGTGATGCGTCAGGCTCTGCCCGAACTGCTGTACGGCCAGAACGGCACTGCCGCCCCTGTGAGCGACGAAGAGCTGACCACCTATATCAACGACAATTACCGCAGCGCCCGCTTCATCGGCTTCCCTCTGCTGAACTACAGCACCTACGCCGCACTGGATGAAGAAGGCGACAAGACCGTTACGCAGCTGGCACAGCAGGCTTCCGAGCGTCTGAAGGCCGGCGAGGATGCACAGGCTGTGGCCGACGAGCTGCTGCCGCAGGTATTCACCCTGCTGGGCATGGAATACTCTGCTGAGAGCGCCGACGGAAGCGTGGGCTCCACTGTATTTTCTCCCAGCCAGATGGAATATTACGGCAGCGAAGTGAAGGACAAGCTGCTGGCCGCCAAGCCCGGCGATGCCCTGGTTGCCGATATTTCTCTGAGCCGCATGGCCATGGTGATGGAGCCTGTACTGAATGAAACCACCACCCTGGACAGCCTGCGCAGCAACGCTCTGGTTGAGATGAAGAGCAACGACCTGGACACCCTGCTGAAAGAAACAGCTGAGGGCTTTGCCTGGGAGCTGGACGAAAAGGCCGTAAAGACCTACAGTGCCAGCAAAATCAAAAAAGCCTGATTACGTCCTTTGAAACAGTAAAGCCGGGAGCCTCGTTGTGATTCCCGGCTTTACGCTATCCGGCTTTACCGGACACTATAAAAAGGAGGAACCGCTATGCTGATCCGCTGCGAAAGCTGCGACAAGCTGTTTGATTTCGACAAATTTGATGGTGTTTGCCCTGCCTGCGGGCATTATCACAGCCATCCCCCTGTTATAACCCCCACTCCGAGCCAGGAATCCAAAGGCGGTGTATCCGGAACAGCCCGGGCATCCTCTTCCGATTCTGCCAAGACCAACCGGCAGCGCTCCAGAACTCTGGCTGTGCTGGTGCTCTGGCTGCTGATTCTGGTAAGCGGCATGGTACTGCGCAACATCATGATGCAGCGCTGGCGCTCCAGCGGTATGCTGGGCGACGTTGTAACGGAAACCGTATCCGCGGATGACGTGGTTCTGAACCGTCAGCACTACACCTTTGGGCCTTATCAGAAGATGAGCGACCGCACGGCCGGCCTGCCGGACGGATACGTTCTGGTGCGTGTTTATATGGACCGCAAAGAGGCGGACGAGTGGATCAGCGGTCGGGACGACAGCTGCTGCCTGCAGGTGGAAACTCCGTCCGGCTATGCCTACTATTCCCCGCTGAGCAGCTACCATCTGGAACGCATCTACACAGATCTGTGCGATGACTGCATGGAGATCTACGATTTGCAGCGCACTGAGGCCGACACCGGATATATGTATTTCGCCGTGCCGGCCGATGCAACATCCCTGTCCATGTATCTGGAAGAGGCCACGCGCCTGCGCTATGAAGACCCCCGCGAACTGACACGCATCCTGATCTGCCCGCTGGAAGAAGCTCCGCTGGACAGCGAAGACGCCCTTTCCGAGGAAGACCTTGTGAACGATGCTCTTGTGGAAGATCCCGCTTCGGAGGATTCCCAGTCTGCTGATTCGGAGGTGAACACCAATGTCTGAGAAAAATCAATCGCGTTTCTGGAACCGCATCACAGCCGCACTGATCGGTTTGATTGTACTGACCTTGCTCCTGTTTGTTTCCAATATGCCAACCCGGCACCGCACCCCGGCTCATCTGACCATCTCGGATATTGCGGTTGCCCGCGCCGAAGCTCCTGAAGGCGAGACCAACTCCTCCTACCGGTTTTACACCGTCACATTCTCTTTGAAAAACGAGGGCAACTCTCCTCTGGATCTGGCAAGCCATATGTTCGGCTATGAGCCCAAGAACAGCGATGCTTACGTACACATTCTTAATGACAATATGCAGCAGCAGATTCTGTATAATGCCCCGGTACTGCCCAGCGGTGCCTCCTGCCAGGTCGTGCATCGTGTGCGTATGTACAAGGCAGACAAATTCGAGAGTCTGTTCCCTCTGGAGCTGTCCTATGATCCTTACGGCACCAGCGTACCGCTGGCCACACTGGAACAGGACCTGTTTCAATAAAATCACGCAATAAAAAAGATCCGATGCATTTTGCATCGGATCTTTTTTTACCGTTCGGCCTTACTTTTTCTTATCTTTCCCATCGAACATATTGCGCAGGGTCTTAAAGAAGCCCTTGCGCTGCTCGTAGTTTTCCTCTTTCAGGCTGTCCTCAAAGTTTTTCAGGGTTTCGCGCTGGTGCTTATTCAGCTTTTTGGGAATCTCCACAACCACCTTGACGTACTGATCGCCACGGCCGCGGCCGCCCAGATACTGAATGCCCTTGCCGCGCAGGCGGAAGGTGGTTCCGCTCTGTGTGCCTTCGGGCACTTCGTACTCCACCTTGCCATCCACAGTGGGAACCACCACACTGGCACCCAGAACGGCCTGGCTGTACGTGATGGGCACGGTAACCCACACATTATAGCCATCGCGCATGAACAGCGGGTCCTGCGCAACGCTCACAATAACAATCACATCGCCTGCCGGGCCGCCGTTGAGGCCTGCATCGCCCTGACCGCGCAGTGCAATGCTCTGATCGTCATCAATGCCTGCGGGGATCTTGACCTCCAGCGTCTTTTTCACGCTGACACGACCGGTGCCGTGGCAGTGCGAGCAGGGATCCTTTACGATCTTGCCCTTACCGCCGCAGCGGCCGCAGGGCTGCTGGCTTTGCATCACGCCAAAGGGCGTGCGCACCTGCTGTACGGTGTAGCCGCGACCGCCGCAATCCGGGCAGGTTTCCGGGCTGGTGCCCTTGGCTGCGCCGCTGCCGCTGCATTCGGAACAAACATCCTGTTTGGTAATGGTGATGGTCTTGGTGCAGCCATGCACTGCTTCCATAAAGTTCAGCGAAACCCGCACGCGCACATCGGCACCCTTGCGGGGAGCGTTGGCCGTCTGACGGCCGCCCGCGCCGCCGCCAAAGCCGCCGAATCCGCCGCCGAAGATATCGCCGAAGATGTCGCCCAGATCACCAAAACCGCCGAATCCGCCGCCGCCAAAGCCGCCGCCCTGACCGGCACCGTAGTTGGGATCCACGCCTGCAAAGCCGAACTGATCGTAGCGGGCACGCTTTTCGCTGTCGCTCAGAACCTCATAGGCCTCGTTCACTTCCTTGAACTTCGCCTCGGCCTCCTGGTTGCCGGGGTTCAGGTCAGGGTGGTATTTTTTGGCCTGCTTACGGTAGGCCTTTTTCAGTTCATCAGCGCTTACGTTTTTGGCAACGCCAAGAACTTCATAATAATCACGCTTATCTGCCATAGGAACCTCTCACCCCTTGGGGGCCGCGCATTGAACGGCTCGGCCCGCCGAAATATGTTTTTATCAGAACTGCCGCCTTTGGGGCATCTGCAAACTGCACGGCCGGCCTTTAAGACCCTGTGTGCGGTTTTGCAAATGCCCTTTTTGCGGCGCAAAAAACAGTGTTTTCGGGCAAGCTGCGCACAAAATCACTGTTTTCTGCTTTCAGATATCCCCACTTTCCGGAAAGGCCCGGAAAGTGGGGACCCGTTTCAATTCACTTGGTTTGCCGGATGCAAACGCTGCCGGACATTAAACTTCCTTGAAGTCTGCGTCCACAACGCCGTCATCGGCAGGACCGTTGTTGGGCTGGCCCTGAGCCTGACCCTGCTGGCCGGCAGCCTGCTGTGCCTGCTGGTAAACCTTTTCGGCAATAGCGTGGAAGACCTTTTCCAGTTCCTCGCGCTTGGTCTTGATCTCGTCCATGTTGTCACCCTTCAGGGCTTCCTTCAGGGCGTTGGCCTTGTTCTGAACGTCGGTCTTTTCCTCAGCGCTTACCTTGTCGCCCAGCTCTTCCAGAGCCTTCTCGGTCTGGAATACCAGCTGATCGGCATTGTTGCGGGTGTCAACATCCTCGCGGCGCTTCTTGTCGGCCTCAGCAAAACGCTCGGCGTCCTTCACAGCCTTGTCGATGTCGTCCTTGCTCATGTTGGTGGAAGCAGTGATGGTGATGCTCTGCTCCTTGCCGGTGCCCAGATCCTTAGCGCTTACATGCACGATGCCGTTGGCGTCGATGTCGAAGGTAACCTCGATCTGAGGAATGCCGCGGGGTGCGGGAGCAATGCCGTCCAGGTGGAACAGGCCCAGCTCCTTGTTGTCGCGTGCAAACTCACGCTCGCCCTGCAGAACGCGAACTTCTACGCTGGGCTGGTTATCAGCAGCAGTGGAGAAGATCTGGCTCTTCTTGGTGGGGATGGTGGTGTTGCGGTCGATCAGACGGGTGCAAACGCCGCCCAGAGTTTCGATGCCCAGGCTCAGAGGAGTAACATCCAGCAGCAGCAGACCCTTCACGTCGCCCTGCAGAACGCCGCCCTGGATGGCAGCGCCGATGGCCACGCACTCGTCGGGGTTGATGCCCTTGAAGGGCTCCATGCCCATTTCCTTCTTAACAGCTTCCTGAACAGCGGGGATTCGAGTGGAACCGCCTACCAGCAGAACCTTGCTCAGGTCGCTGGGCTTCAGGCCGGCATCGCTCATGGCCTGACGAACAGGGCCCATGGTGCGCTCTACCAGGCTGGCAGTCAGAGAATCGAACTGAGCACGGCTCAGGGTCATATCCAGGTGCTTGGGGCCGGTAGCATCGGCGGTGATGAAGGGCAGGTTGATGGCGGTGGTGGTCATGCTGGACAGCTCAATCTTAGCCTTCTCAGCAGCTTCCTTCAGACGCTGCATAGCCATCTTGTCGCTGCGCAGGTCGATGCCGTTTTCCTTCTGGAAGCCATCAGCCAGCCAGTTGATGATGCACTGGTCGAAGTCGTCGCCGCCCAGAGCGGTATCACCGTTGGTAGCCAGAACCTCGGTCACGCCGTCGCCCATCTCGATGATGGACACATCGAAGGTGCCGCCGCCCAGGTCATACACCATGATCTTCTGATCGGCTTCCTTGTCGGCGCCGTAAGCCAGAGATGCAGCAGTGGGCTCGTTGATGATACGCTTAACGTTCAGACCGGCAATGGTGCCTGCGTCCTTGGTTGCCTGACGCTGGCTGTCGTTGAAGTATGCGGGAACAGTGATAACAGCCTCGGTAACAGGCTCGCCCAGGTAAGCTTCGGCATCAGCCTTCAGCTTTGCCAGAGTCATAGCGCTGATTTCCTGAGGAGTGTAGGACTTGCCGTCGATTTCCACCTTGTAGTTGGTGCCCATCTCACGCTTGATGGAAGCGATGGTGCGCTCAGGGTTGGTGATGGCCTGACGCTTTGCAACCTGACCTACCAGGCGCTCGCCGGTCTTGGTGAAGCCAACCACGCTGGGGGTGGTACGTGCGCCTTCGGCGTTGGCAATAACAACGGGCTCGCCGCCCTCGATAACAGCTACACAGCTATTGGTAGTACCCAGGTCGATACCGATGATCTTACTCATTGTAATCTACTCCTTTTTCGTTGTGAATCTATTGAGAATGATATGTTGTTGTATAAAATCGGGGCCTTTCCCCGGGATCGCTTTTTATTCGGCCACTACAACGGTTGCGTGCCGGATTACCCGGTCGCCCATCTTGTAGCCCTTCTGGAACACCTGCACCACGGTGCCGCTCTCCTGGCCTTCGGCTGCAGGCTGCTGCATCACGGCGTTGTGTACATTGGGATCAAACTGCAGACCCATGGCGGGAATCTCTTCCACCTTCATACTGGTGAGCGCTGCTGCTGCCTTATCCAGGGTAAGCACCACGCCCTTTTTGTAATCTTCGTCCGCAGTGGGAACGTTGGCTGCCATTTCCAGAGTATCCAGAATCTCCAGAATCTGGTTTACAGCGTAACCAACGCCGTTATTGAAGGCTGCGTCCTGCTCACGTGCGGAACGCTTGCGGAAGTTATCATACTCGGCGGCGGTGCGCATCAGCTGATCCTTCAGCTGCTCGGCTTCCTTCTGGGCCGCGGCCAGCTTCTGTTCCAGCGCTTCCACCTGACCTGCCTTGGGGGCTGCGGTTTCCGCCGCTGCTTCTTCGGCAGCCGGTTCGGTCACCGGCTCTTCGGCGGGCTGCTGGACCTGATCCTTTTCTTTCTCGCTCATTGGTTCTCCTCCTGTATCTTTCCGCTCATGCATTCTCCCAGCTTCAGGGCGAACTGCTCCAGGCGGGGCATCAGCTGCTTATAAGGCATCCGGGCCGGGCCGATCAGGGCAATGCTGCCCCGCAGGCCGCCGCCTGCCAGATACCGCTTACTCATTACACACAGACCCGGCATGGCGGGCTTCATGTCCTCGCCCAAAAACACTGTGGTCAGATTGCTCGGCGGCCGAATCAGCTGACCCGCTGTTTCGTCATCGCTGAACATTGCCAGAATCTGCGGCATATACTCGCTCAGCTCCTGCCACTTGAGCAGGTACTGCTGACCTTCCATAAAGGCTCTGGGACGTGCCGCATCCGCAAGCAGTGCCACTGCGGCGCTGATGACCGGATAAAGCGCTTCACCCCGTGCCCCCAGCATGGAAGCCATGCCGGCCAGCATACTGGTATTCAGGTCTGCGGGACTTACAAAGGTTAAACCGCGATTCAAAATCACGGCCAAATCTGCTGCGTCCTCACGGGAAAGGCCGGTTTCCACCCGTGCCACACGGGTGCGAACGCCGCCGGTGTTGGTCACGGCCAGCACTGCTGCCGAATAGCGGCCAACCTGCACCACCTCAAAATGGGCAATGCACAAATCATCGGCCCGGGGCATGGTGGCAACCACCGTGTATCCCGTGAGCCTGGAAAGGCCGCTGGCCGCGCTGCGCACCAGCTTTTCCGGCTCATAATCCAGATCCCGGAAGAAATTGTCGATCTGCTCCTGTTCCGCAGCGGGAAGTTTGTTTTCCTTGGTGAGCAGATGATCCAGATAGTAACGATAGCCCTTGGCGCTGGGCACCCGGCCCGCGCTGGTATGAGGCTGTTCCAGCAGGCCCAGCTTGGTGAGCGCTGCCATTTCGTTTCGCAGGGTTGCACTGGAGACTGCCAGGTCATCCAGGTAGCGGCACAACAGGCCGGAGCCTACCGGCTCACCCTCCATGGCGTACAGGGCCACGATCGCCTGCAAGATGCGCTGTTTGCGCTCATCCATCGCCATAGCCCCGTCCCTCCTTTGCGTTTGGTTTTTGTTTCTTTAGCACTCTGCATCCCTGAGTGCTAACTTTATTTTACTCCAATTAAGGCTTGTGTCAAGCCCCCGGCTGAAAAAACTTTTAAGTTTAACACTTTCGTCACAAATTGGGCAAAAAGCACCGCCCGCCGGCAATTCGGCGAGCGGTATTTTTTACGATTCTGCCTTTAAAAGTGTGCATCACTCTTCCAGCTGACGGCCCAGAAAAAGCGCCGCCAGCTGTGCCAGCTTTTGCTCCATATCGCCGGGGCGGGAGCCTGCATCCCGGTGCACAAGCAGCACACCGCCCAGCACATCGCCCCCTGCAAGGATGGGGGCTGCCACCGCCAGCTGAAGCTCCTGCATCCCTTCCACCACCTCCAGCGGCTGCTCGGGCACATACAGCCGGCGCTCTTCCAGCGCGGCTTCCAGCCGGGCACTGACCGCGCGATCTCTCAGCTCCCGCCGTCCGGCTCCTGCTGCCGCCACAATCTGATCCCGATCACAGACAATGGCCATCCAGCCGCTGGTTTTGTACAGCGCCTCGCACACTCTGCCGGACATCTCGCCCAGGCCGCCCAGCGGCGAATACTTTTTGAACACCACTGTGCCGTCCCGCTCTGTAAAAATTTCCAGCGGGTCACCCTCCCGGATGTGCAGAGTGCGGCGGATCTCCTTGGGGATAACCACACGCCCCAGATCATCAATGCGGCGAACAATACCTGTTGCTTTCATACAGAAAACGCCTCCGTTTACAAACCATTCCATTTCTGGAAATAGTATTTGTAAACAAAGGCGTTTCTATTCAATTCTTCAGCACATTGGCTGTTGTTTTACTGTTCCGGCAAAGCGGGTACGTTTTTAAAGGCAGCTGAGATTCGATCAGAACCGCATAACAATGCAGTCCATTCCATCCTTTTCCGCAGAGGCTTTAATCTCTTCCACACCCATACCATAATAGGGGGACTGCTCCACATTGCCTTCTTCCACGGAATATCTGCCTTCCGCGCAGAAATGCTCGATCAGGTTTCCATCCTCAAGCTTGAGGATATCACCGTTTGAAAGATTCAGGTAATAGCCGCCTTTGCTGTAATCAATATTTCCGGCAGCTTCACTGTCCGCTTCGGCTTCCTCTGCCGGCAGCTGAGAATCATCCGCTTCCATGGAATTCACACCGGATTCACTGCTGGCCGCCGCGCTGACAGATTGCTCCTGCATTGCCGAAGCCGGTTCATCTTTTCCGCAAGCAACCAGCAGCACTGCACAAGCAGACAATACGCAGATCAAATTAACAAATTTTCTCACGATATTCCCTCCAAAAAGCATTTTTTTCAGTATAACATTTACAGAGGGAGGCAGCAAGAGTGGTTTTGCATGATACATCTTTCAACGGTATAAGCTTATCCTTTAAATCGCCGATGCGGCTTTAGAATGCCGGGTGGCCGTCCACAATGCCGTTCCACAGGCGGAAGTATGTTCCCTGCTTTGCCAGCAGCTCTTCATGGGTGCCTTCTTCCTCGATGCCTTCTTTGCCAAGCACCAGAATGCGGTCCGCGTGCTGAATGGTGGTCAGGCGATGGGCAATGGTCAGAGTTGTACGGCCCTGCGACAATGCTTCCAGACTCTGGCCCACCAAAAGCTCGCTCTCATTGTCCAGGGCGCTGGTGGCCTCATCCAAAATCAGGATGGGCGGATTTTTCAAAAATACCCGGGCAATGGCAATGCGCTGCTTCTGTCCGCCGGACAGCTTAACGCCGCGTTCGCCCACATAGGTGTCATAACCCTGTGACAGCTGTTCCACAAACTCTTCCGCACCGGCCAGACGGGCTGCCTGACGAATTTCCTCGTCCGTTGCATCCGGGCGGCCATAGGCGATATTCTCACGCACTGTGGCGCTGAACAGATACACGTCCTGCTGCACCACACCGATGGCGCTGCGCAGACTTTTCAGGGTTACGTCCCGAATGTCCTGACCGTCCACCAAAATTCGGCCGTCCGTTACATCGTAAAAGCGGGGAATCAGGCTGCAAAGCGTGGTCTTGCCGCCGCCGCTGGGGCCAACCAGTGCCAGCTTTTCACCGGGACGCACCTTCAGACTGACATGGCGCAGCACCTTGTTATGGTCATCCGGATACTCAAAGCTCACATCCTCCAGCGCAATGCTGCCCTGCTTTACTTCCAGCGTCTTGGCGTCCGGGCGGTCCACAATATCTGCGGGCACATCCATGATTTCGCAAAAACGCTCGATGCCGGTCATGCCTCGCTGGAACTGATCTGCAAACTCTACAATACGGCGAATGGTGGCAATCAGGGTGGACACAAACAGAATATAGGCCACCAGATCGCCGGGGTTGATAAGGCCCTTAACCAGGAACAGGCCACCTGCCAGAATAACCACCAGATACATCAGGCCGTCGAACAGGCGGGTGCTGGTCTGGAACACAGCCGCACGCACATAGCCTTTCTTTTTAATGTCGCGGAAGTCCCGGTTGCCCTGCTCGAACTTTTCACGCTCCTGATCTTCGGCTGCAAAAGCCTTGATGACCCGCTGTCCCAGCAGGCTTTCCTCGATCTGTGCGTTCAGTTCACCAATCTGGCGGCGCTGCATCCGGTAGGCTGCCCGCAGGCGCAGATTCAAAATGGTGGACACCACGCCCATCACCGGAACGCAGGCAAACACCAGCAGCGTCAGCGGCAGGCTGGCACGGGCCAGAATGACAAACGAGATAACCACCTTCAGGCCCGCAATGAAAAACTCTTCGGGGCAGTGGTGGGCAAACTCGGTCACGTCAAACAGGTCGCTGGTGATGCGGGCCATAATCTGGCCCACCTTTGTATTGGCATAATAGGTATCGCTCAGATGCATCAGATGATCAAAAGCATCCCGGCGCATATCGGTTTCCACATAAACGCCCATCACATGGCCCACGTCTGCCATAAAATAGGCTGCTGCACCGTCGATCAGGCGCAGTACGAAGTAAATCAGGGTAAGGCGCACCACCGTTTGTACAGTAAACGATGCCAGATTGTTTACAGCCGCATTGGTGATATAGCGCATAATCAGGGGCAGCACCATTTCGCAGATGACCGTAAGGGCCGCGCAAAACAGGTCCAGCAGCATAACCACCTTATACTTGGCGAGATACGGCCAGAAGCGGCGCATCAGTGCAATGCTGCCGGTATGATGTTCGGAAGTGTGTTTTGCCATAACAGATTCTCTCCTCTACTGAGTTACAAAAGAAAACGAGGGGAGGCTTGCGCCTCTCCTCATTTGTATTTTCGGGTTCAGCTGTGTGCCGGGGCAGTTTCAGCTGAGGTCGTGTTTTCCGGTGCCGTATAGGAAGGGTTCGGTTCCGGGCACCGGCCGCAGGTAGGCCCGCCGCCGCTGAAGTCATGACCCAAGGGCGACAGCACGGTTTCATTCTGAACTGCGCCGCAGGACGAGCAGACCTCCCGGTCATAGCCGGGCTCTGTGCAGGTGGGGTCCTTATGCTCCTTGGTCCAGCTGTGCGTATGCTCCGCAGGTGCGCTCTCCGGGGTGGGCGAGGGGACCGACGAACTGGAGGACGACGCATCGGGGTCCTTTGCACCGCAGCCTGTGCATACGCCGTTGACGTAATTGTGCTGCCCGGTAGCAGGCAGCGGCTCACGCTTGGTTTCGCCGCAGCTGCACTCATATTCAATATAGCCATCTGCACTACAGGTGGCGTCTTCACGATAGGATTCCGTCCACTCATGGCTGTGCTCTTCTTCCCGGAACACGGCCGTAATCACCACGCCGTTTGCATCCACATCGCCGGGCACGGTAAAGGTAAGCGAGGCATCGCTGCCCACGCTGCCGGCAGTGGCCTGCCAGCCCTCAAAGAACCAGCCCTCCTCTGCCACAGCCGTAACTGCTGTGCAGGTGCTGCCCTTTTTCACCATCTGGCTGGTGCTGCCCTCAATCCGGCCATTACCGGACACCACAAAGTTCACCGGAACCTTGGCGCCGCGCACTGCAATGGGATCGTTTTCGATGACTCCCGGAGGTACACCCTTTGCCTTGGGAATCGGCTTGAGCGGCTTCGGACGTGCATCCTCATTTTCCAGCGCATGGGTGCGGATGTACTGGAACAGCGCTGTAACGCCGTCCTTATTCAAATGCACGCCATCGCCCAGCGTATAATCCTTTTTGGCCCAGCCGGTATTCGGGTCCTTCAGCGCCTCGCTGCTGTTCAGGAAATACCAGCCTTCCTTCTTGCACATTTCGGCAATGGCAACATTAAAGGCATCCACCTGCTTCATGTTCAGGCGGGTGTTTTCGCGCTGCTTATCCAGCGGCGGAACCGCATTCACAATCAGATCCGCATAGGGATAAGCTTCGTGAATGGCCTTCAGGCCCTTGCGGTACTCCTCGATAAAGGTTTCAGGCTTTGCGCTCAGGTTGTTTGTGCCGAAACCGATGATGATGCGCCGGGGCTGCATGATCTTTACGGCTTCGGGCATGGTTACCAGCGCCGAACGATCCTGGAATCCCATGCAGGGCTTGTTCACAATGGCACCGGCGCCCATGCTCACAACGCCGATGGTGTTGTTTACACCGGTAAACGGCTTGCCGTGTTCATCGGCATATACCATATAGCGGTATGTATTGGAATCGCCCAAAAACAGGGTTTCATCCAGGTATTTGCGGCCTGCATCCTCGGTTTCCGGTAAAACCGTTCCATCAAAGGCTTTCTGGTCCAGTACGCCTGCGTTTGCATCATAGTCCAGATCATCTGCGGGCTCACTCCAGCTGGAGGCACTGTCCGCATTTGCTTTGGGCCATACTGCAATGATTACGCCTACAATCACCAGAATCGCCAGCAGACCAACGCAGAGAATCAGCACATTGCGCTTATCCTGCAGCAGGTCCTTTAAGGCAGAACCGCCATTGCTTCTGCCTGTGTGTTTCTTCTGATTCACTCTATCCGCATCCTTTTCTCGCAATTTTGAGTCTGCTCACAGCCGGAGCAGATGAAGATGTGCTGCCCAAAAAATCCCGGGCAAAATAGGTTAAATACTTTTTTATTTTACACCTTTTAGAATTTTATTGCCAGCTTTTCTTATCGACCGCATAAATTTACGCAAAATTTTCACTTTTTTTCCGCTCATATCCGGGCGCTTGCTGTCGGCTTGACTTTTCTTTTCCATCGACCTATGCTGTATAATAGTATATCTGACACCGTTTATATTGCATAAATTTGCAAATTACATGGATTCAGAACGGAGGCCCCCCTATGCTGAAACACGCATTCATGGTGAACTCAAATTCCGATCATCCCCTTTACCAGCAAGTGTATGACCATCTGGCTGAGCAGATTCGCACCGGCCAGCTGCCTGCGGGGGAACGCCTGCCGGGCAAGCGCAGCCTGGCCGAAGCCCTGGGTGTAAGCGTAAACACAGTGGACACAGCTTATCAGATGCTGGCCGCCGAAGGCTATCTGGAAAGCCGGCTGCGCAGCGGTTTTTTTGTGCAGCCCTACACCGACCTTTTGCCGGAAAGTAGTCCGCTGCCCAGTCCCCTGCCGCCGGTCCGGACAGCCGAGCAGCTGCCGCCCAGCCGATTTGACCTTTCCGTGACCGGTGTGGACACCAGTCTGTTTCCCTTCCGCACCTGGGGACGCATTCAAAAAGATCTGCTCTACTCGGCCCCGGAGCTTCTGGCCCACGGTCACCGCCAGGGCGACGAGGATCTGCGTCAGGCCATTGCGGATTATCTGCGGGCCTATCGCGGCGTACAGTGCAGCGCTCATCAGATTGTGGTGGGTGCCGGCATGGAATATCTGCTGGGTCTGCTGGCCCGTATGCTGGGCGGCAACGGTCAGGCACTGGCAGCGGTGGAAAATCCCGGCTACCGCCGCAGCTGGGTCATTTTGCGCAACAACGGCGTTCCCTGTCAGTTTGTGGACATCAACTCCGGCGGTATGGATCTGAACGCCCTTTCGGCCAGCAGTGCCAACATTGCCTATGTAACCCCCAGCCATCAGTTTCCCACCGGCGTAACCATGCCGGTGGGCCGCCGGGCAGAGCTGCTGCGCTGGGCTCAGGAAAAGCCCGGACGCTATATCATTGAGGACGACTATGACTCGGAGTTTCGCTTTGATATTCGCCCGCTGCCCAGCCTGCAGGGCATGGCCGGGCCCGCAGGACCGGTGATCTATCTGACCACCTTCTCCAAAAGCCTGTCGCCCAGCATCCGAATTGCCTGCATGGTGCTGCCTCAGCCCCTGATGGAACGCTATCTTGCCATGTACGGCGATTATTCCAACACGGTAAGCCGCTTTGACCAGCAAACCCTGTGCCAATTTATTCAGGGCGGCCACTTCACCCGCCATCTGGCCCGTATGCGCAAGGTCTACCGCGGCCGCATGGAAGCGCTGGCTGCCGCTTTGGAAAACGCTTTCGGTCCCGGACGGGTGGTTTTGCAGGGCCGGCACACCGGTCTGCATCTGCTGCTGACACTGAGCGACGGCCCCGGTGAAGAAGTGATGGTGCGGCGTGCACGTGAACAGGGCGTGCTGCTCACCGGGCTTTCCGGCTACTTTATGGCCCGGCGGCAGAACTGTCCGCCCAACACGGTGGTAATCGGATTCGCCTCTCTTCCCCCAGAGGACATTGAACCCCTGGCACAGGCCCTGAAGGATGCCTGGTGCTTTGAACAATGACCCTTTTTCTGACATAAAAAATCCCCGCCGGTCCTGAGGACTGTGCAGGGATTTTTTTGTTCTGTTACAGCCCTCCGGCCACCGCTGTGGGCGGCTGCGGCGTGGGCGCCGGCACTGCGGGGGTATCGTCCGGATTCCAGGGGTCCTGAACCTTTGCCGGCAGATGGCTGGGCACGGCTCCGCCGAACTGCTGTGCAGCCCAGGCGCCCGCATCCTTTGTCAGCTCAAACTGTCCGCTCGCTTCATTCCAGCTGCCGGGCAGGATGGTTTGTTCCACCACGCCTTCCCGATCCGCCAGAAACTCCAGCGTGTCTGCCAGCGTGTAGAGATCCAGCGCTGAAAAATCCGTTAAAAGAGAGCTGCTCACCTGCCGCAGCCCCTGCGGCACCGCTGTGGGAAGAAGATCCAGATTCTGCCGAATGAACGCCTCCCACACGGCACCCCGCAGTGCAGCCAGCCGATGCCCCGGCAGCTGCTGATCTGCCACAAACTCCAGCGCTGTACCGGGCACGAACTCCTGTACCGGCCCGCTCAGGCCCGCTGCGGTGCGCTCTGCTTCGGTAAGCAGGCTGGTCAGGTTGACCCGTGCCGTTCCCACTGCATTCATGGCCTGTGCCAGACTTTGCGGCGTGAGCGCCAGGTAGCGGTCCACCTGTATCCCCAGGCTTTCCTTTAAAAGGGCCGCTGCCCGCGCAGGGCCTGCTTCCGCATAGCACTGGGCCAGTGTCACGTTGTCCTGTGAAAGCAGTGTCTGGCCGGGAAGAGCCGCCACCGTCACCCGGCCGCGGGGCGCATCCAGCCGAATCAAAACAAACCCGGGCTCCTGCCCGGCAACCACCGTGAGCAGATTGAGAATATGCTCCGTGCCGGGCTTCTGTACCGGAACATCACACTGTTCCTGCTGGGCAGGGGCAGTACTGTGCGCCTGCCATGCACCCAGAATCCCCACCACGCCAATCAGCGGCAGCAGCACCGCCATGGTAATACAGAATGACAGCCAAAATGCCTTGGGTCCGCTGTTGCGCACAAACGTTCCCCTCCTTTTCGGTTTTCTGTATATAGCTTGGTCCGGCCGCACAGGCTATATACATCTTGACGAAAGGAGGTAATTCCATGCAACACCCGGAAGAAGAGGAATTCTGGATTGAACCGCAGCCTTTGCCGCCCAACGTACAGCAGGTAGTGGATGCCATGGGGCCAAGCCCGGCCGATCCCCTGGGCAGCTGGACCGGCGTTCCGCTGGATGGCGGCGAACCCGTGCGGGATGTGGACGACTTCTGATCTGTTTCAGCGCAGGGCGCGGAGGATGGGTTTCCTTCGCGCCTTTTGTTTTTCATGGTATAATGAAAAAAATTTTTACGAATTTAATTTGCGATGCAATAAACCATTATCCCTGTGCATTGTATAGGCGACAGGAGGAAATCAACCATGGGTGAACGACCTGAAAACCGGGCAAACGTCCGGCAGCTGGAACTGCTGCTGGCCCAAATTGCCCAGGGCAACGCTGATGCGCTGGCAGAATTCTACCAGCATACCTGCCGTGCTGCCTATGCACTGGCACTTTCCCTGATGCAAAACCCCCAGGATGCAGAAGACGTACTGCAGGACGCCTATCTTCGTGTCTGGACCATGGCTGGCCGCTATAATGTCGGCAGCACACCCGGCCGGCCGGTGGGCTGGCTGCTGACCATTCTGCGCAATCTGGCGTACAGCAAGCTGCGCACACAAAAGCGTTCTGTTCCGCTGAGCACCGAAGATCTGGATCTGTTTTTTGCAGACCGGCCTGCGGTGAGCAGTGAAGACAGGCTTGTGCTGGATGCAGCTTTGCTCACTCTTTCGGAAGAAGAGCGGCAGATCATTCTGCTGCACGCAGCAGGTGGTTTGAAACACCGCGAGATTGCCCAGCTGCTGGGGCTGCCGCTGAGCACGGTGCTTTCCAAGTATCGGCGCACTTTGAAAAAACTGAAAACACATTGGGAGGAGTGTTGATCATGAACCAACAGGATTTAGAGAATCGGCTGGACGAAGCTGTAGAGCACTGCGCTTCCCCCGATCTTCTGAATCGCATTATGAGCGAGGTTAAGGGAGTGGATGAACCAATGAAACAGACAAATACAGTATCCATGCCGCGGCGCAAGCGGCGTTTTATGCCGGCAGTGGCCGCAGCCGCAGTGGTTTTGTGCGGCGCACTGGCCGGATGGCAGCTGCACACCGCCGCACCCGCTGCCCGGGTGGCCCTGGACGTAAACCCCAGTGTGGAGCTGACGCTGGATAAAAACGATCAGCTGCTGAAAGCCATTCCGTGCAATGCAGATGCCAAGGCATTGCTGGACGGCATGAAGCTGGAGGAGCTGCCGGTGGATGAGGCCGTGGATGTTCTGGTGGATGCATTGCAGCAAAGCGGCTATCTGTCCAGCGAGAACGGCACCGTACTGATTTCGGTGGATGCCAAAGGCGGACACGGTGAGCAGCTGCAGCAGCAGCTTTCTGAAGCAGTGCGTCAGGCACTGAACGACCGGGAACTGCCCAGCAATGTGCTGAGCCAGCAGGTGGATGCCACCAGCGCACTGAACCGTCAGGCGCAGGAGTGGGACACCAGCTTCGGCCGCGCAGCATACTACCAGAAGGTAGCACAGTCCGCCAATCTGGATTCCAACCAGCTGGCCGGGCTGACCGTGCAGGAAGCCGAATATCTGCTGTCCAGCCGCGGCCTGACCATGGCCGATGCCGGCGTGGAGTGCGAAGTGGACGATGATCTGACCACACAGGATCTGGTGGGCAAAAATCTGCTCAGCGCCGACCGTGCGCTGGAACTGGCTCTGTCCGCCGCCGGAATTTCTGCCGACGCTGCTCAGCACAGAGAAGTGGAGCTGGACGTGGATAAGGGCCGCCTGATTTACGAGGTGGAGTTCCGCGCCAACGGCCAGGAATATGAAATCACGATGGATGCCGAAACCGGTGAAATCCTTTCCCGCAAATCCGAGGCTCTGGATGCCGACGACCTGCAGGACGATGATGACCACGATGATTCATACGAGCAGAATGATTCGGATGACCGGAACGATCACAGCGGCCACAATGAGTACGATGATCCGGATGATGACGACTGGGACGACAGCTTTGATCCGGACGACCGAAATGACATGGACTAATCCTCATGTGCTCTGACACATTCATGTACCTTTCCTAAGGGAAAGCGCCCCTTGCGTAATTCGCAAGGGGCGCTTTTCGTAAGATCCTTTTACGGGATCAGTCTTCTTTGATAAATTGCAGAAAGCGGAACTGAATCGGCGTTTCCACCTGCCGGCAGTTTGCCAAACGCTGTGCGCCCTGCCGCGGGGTCTTCCAGTAATAGGGGGTCATGGCAAACAGATCCTGTACTGCTTCGCCCTCTACCCGGATGCTGTCCTCTACCTGCACTTCGCCCGCTGGGGCAAAGCCGGGATAGTCCACCTGCTGCACCGGATTTTCATAGGGTGTATCATAGAGCACCTGCTTGAGGCCAAACAGATGGCGCGGACCCGGCACTGCATAGATCAGCTTGCCGCCCGGCCGCAGCACCCGCAAAAATTCTTCGCGGGCAAGCGGCGAAAACACATTCAATACCACATCGGCCCAACCGGCGGCCACCGGCGCAGAAAAGCTGCTGGCCACCGCATAGGTGCAGTGCTCCGGCGCAAGCTTTGCGGCACGGCGCACGGCGGGCTTGGCAATATCCAGCCCGATCAGCCGGAACGGAAGCTTCAGCTGTCTGCCCAGCGCATCTGCCACAGCCCGGTCATAGTATCCCTCGCCGCAGCCCATATCCAGAATATGAAGCTCTTTTTTCTGCTGACACGCTGCATCGCAGCAAAGCTCTGCCAGCGCTTTGGCAAAAGCTTCATAATGTCCGGCCTGCAAAAAGCGGGCGCGGGCATCCACCATCTCCCTGCTGTCGCCGGGATCTTTGGCACGCTTTTTCTGCACCGGAAGCAGATGCGCATACCCCTCTTTTGCCAGATCAAAGCTGTGGCCGGACGGACAGCGCAGGGCGGTGCCCACTCCCATCAGCGGGCCGCCGCATAACGGACAGATCAGACCTGCGGGATTCATTCGTCCTCATCCCCTTCAATGGGAATGGTCACGCCGCCGCGGCTCTGGATATATTCCTCAAAGTTTGCAAACTTCTGCTTGGGCGGCTTGCGGCTGATCAGCAGCAAACCCGGATCATCCGCGCGGGATGTACGCGCAGGACGCTCCGGAGCAGGCTTGGGCGCTGCTGCCGGGCGCTGGGCCTGGGCACGCTGATTCCGGTTATTCTTCTGCTGTGTACGGGGCGCGGCTTTGGGCTGCTGCTGTGCTGCCTTTTTGCCGCTGCGGCCGTTCTTTTCATTCTTTTCGGCCTTTTCTGCGGGAGCGGTGCGGGCCTGCTCCGCAGACTGGGGTGCGGCCTGCGCTGCGTTCTGGGCGGGCTTGCCCTCCGGGCGGGCGGCAGCACGGCGGCGGCGACGGCGGCGCTTGGCGCTGGCCGAAAGCCCTGTGGGCTGATTCTGCTTTTCTTCCACGGAACTCTCCTCTTTTCTTAAATCTGCCTTCTCCGCCGCTGCCTGAGCCTTGACCGGCTTTTTGGGGGCGGATGCTTTCTTTTCTTCGGCTTCTTTGCGGGCCGGCTTTTCCGTTTTTTTCATCGGCTTTGCCGGCGTTTGGGCCGGGGGCTGCTGCTCCCCGCCTGCCTCATAGGGATGACCGGATATTACCGGAATTTTTTTGCGGTTCAGCTTCTCGATGCCCTGCAAGTATTCCATTTCCTCGGGGCTGCAAAAGCTGATTGCCGTACCCCCTGCACCGGCACGGGCCGTGCGGCCGATTCGGTGCACATAGGTTTCCGGAACCTCCGGCAGGTCGTAGTTGAACACGTGCGACAGCTCATTGATGTCAATGCCGCGGGCTGCAATATCGGTGGCCACCAGAACACGAACCTGACCGGACTTGAAGCCTTCCAGCGCATTGACCCGGGCCGTTTGACCCTTATTGCCGTGAATTGCCGCCGCAGAAACACCTTCGCGATTGAGAATCCGCACAATCTTGTCCGCGCCATGCTTGGTGCGGCTGAATACCAGCGCATTTTTGATGCGCCGATCCTGCAAAAGATGTACCAGCAGCTTGATCTTGTTGGGCTTATCCACCAGATACAGCTTCTGGTCGATGCGATCCACGGTGCTGGACACCGGGTCCACCTTGACCGTGACCGGTTTTTCCAGAATACTGCTTGCCAGCTGCTCAATCTCCTTGGGCATGGTGGCACTGAACATCAGGTTCTGACGTTCCTCGGGCAGGTGCCGAATCACCCGCTTTACGTCATGAACAAAGCCCATATCCAGCATACGGTCGGCCTCGTCCAGAACAAAAATCTCCACAGCCGACAGATCCACATGGCCCTGATTGATCAGATCGTTCAAACGGCCCGGGCAGGCTACCAGCACATCCACACCGCGCTGAAGCGCGGCCACCTGCGGAGCCTGACCCACACCGCCGAACACCACCGCGTGGCTTACCGTGAGATACTTGCCGTACTGGGCAAAGCTCTCGTCAATTTGCAGAGCCAGCTCCCGCGTGGGCGTGAGCACCAGTGCCCGCACCTTGCGGTGGTGGGGCCGATGCGCCGCCAGCAGCTGCAAAACAGGCATGGCAAATGCCGCCGTCTTGCCGGTGCCGGTCTGTGCGCAGCCCAACAGATCATAGCCGTCCAGTACCGGCGGAATCGCCTTGCACTGAATGGGCGAGGGCTGAGTATAGCCAACCTCCTCCACTGCCTTCAGCAGCGGGGCAGACAGCCTTAATGCACTAAAATCCATAAACCTTCCTATTTCCGTATACGGCCCCGCCCCGGACAGGCCGGAGCGGGGCTTATACTATCTGTTATCCTTTTATAATTCTGCACTCATTGTAATAACGCTTCTCTTCTGCATAGCCCATGCTGAAGGTCTTGCGGGGCAGAACACCGCTCAGCACCACACCGCGGAACAGTTCGTTTTTATCCAGCGGGGGCAGCAAAAAGCCTACGCCGCCGTTTTTGGCCAGATCACGGGCTATCGCATCGCCGTGGATATAGTCAATCCGCACGCCCGGATGGTCGATTCGATAAGAATCAATGAATGCATCCACGGTGCCCACCGTCAGGGGCAGCCAGGTGCGATCCATGCCGATATGCACTTCCCGGCAGGGCAAAACCAGGTCCAGCTGCTGCCGGCCTTGGCTGGAATTGACTCCCGCGCTGATTTTTGCACCGTGATAATCCATATACTCTGCAAGACACAGCAGCACACTGGCTGCATTGCCGCCCAGCAGCACCCGATGAATCGGCTCAACCTGAACAGCCGGGCTGTGCAGGTTGCACACCTCCACCAGGCAGAAGCGTGCAGGGTGATTCTGCTGCTCTGCTTCGGTCAGCGTCGGTTTAATCGCTTCCCAGCAGGCTTTTGCCGCTGTCAGGCTGTGATTGCCGTCTGCTACCATCAGGGTAATGGGCGGCTGACCGGCCACTTCGGGATACCGCTCATCAAAATATTCCTGACTGCCCAAGGCCTCCACCGCAGCGCAGATCTGCTCAATCATGGCCGGGTCTTCAACAGCCCATCCGCTCAGATGACCGCCGTCCAGCATCAGATCGCCGTCATACAGCGGGCGCAGCTGAGCCTTTTGTGCAGCCACCGGCTCAACCAGGGTGCAGCCCGGGTCGTCCGTGAGCATCATCACATGAGGTGTTTCCAGCACGGCATCCTGCCGCACATCCATATAAGCCTGAACCCGATCCGGCATCGTTGTTTCACTGGCACGAATGGGCCGCTTATCTTCGGGGTCCACGCTGTAGGCTTCCAGATCCACTGCGCCAATCAGGCCCTGCCGCACACCGCTTTTTGTGGTGCGCTCCACATAGATAAAGCCTTTTACCGCATTTGTGAGCACAGTGTCCCGGTATTCCTGCATCCGGGCATGGATGTTGTCAATCTTTTCTTTTTTCTGCTCTGTGCCGCAAAAAGCCTCAGGCAGAATCAGATCCAGGGTGCTGGGCTGCTGCCCCACCAGGGATCGCGCTTTTTTCCAATATTCCGGCTGACTTGTGAACTGATCACACGCCACACAGGCCCACTGTTCCAGCGGGATCTGCTGTGCCGGCAAAAGTATTTCTGCCGGGCCGAAGCAACGTTGTTGCATCGTCCGCCTCCTCTGTCGCAGCCCGGCACGGGCGGGCTGCAAATTTATTCATCAAACTGGGCTTGAGCGCCCTGGCGCAGAACCACGTGTTCCGCACCGCCCTGCTGAGCCGCCGCACGGGCCTCATCCACCTGCGCCTGCTGCTCTTCGGTTGCCTCCCCCTGAGGCAGCTGAATTACCAGATTGCGCACGCCCAGATCCTGCAGGGTGCCGCCGCCCAGCGCACCGGGCTGCTTGCCTGCCGCCTGAGCCAGCGTGTATTCGATCCACAGAACGCCGTCGTTTTCTTCGGCGCGGGTCTGCCAGGTTTTTACCAGGCTTGCCAGCTGCTGGCTCTTAATTACGCCGCCTGCATTCTGGAAACCTGCATTGTCATTGGCCGTGGGCGGATACTGCATTCCGCTGAGCAGAATCTGGTCAAAGCCCTGTGCACGCACTTCGTCCATCAGGCCTTCGATAAAGGCCAGAGTTGTGGGGGCATAGGGGTCCAGCCAGGGCTTACCGCCGGCATCACTGGCAGCATCCAGCCAGAAATATTCGCTGTCCTGATAATGAATGCCCATGGTGCGGTCCGTATAAGGAGCCTTGGGGTCCTGGAAGGCGCACAGCTGCGCCACCGGAATCAGGCCCGCTTCCCGGAATGCAGCAGCGGCTGCGGCTGCATCCACAGTAGTGGCCGCCACGCTGCCCGCTGCGGCCGGCACTGCACTGGGATAATAGATATATCCCTGCTCATCCTTGAGCGGAATTACCGCATAGGTCACGCCATCCTGTGCCAGCTGCTTTGCCGTTGCCGCCGCCTTTTCGGCGCTGTCAATGCCGGAAAGCTGCACAAAGGCCCATTTTCCGCTGGTTACTGCCGCCGGAGCTTCCGGCTCGGACTGCGGCTGAGATTCCGGCTGCGGCTGGGATTCGGGCTGTACCGCCTGACTTTGACTCAGGCTCTGGCTGGCACCCGATTGATCACCACCGCGCTTGATGCTGTACCATGTGCGCGTACCGAAATTGATCACGTGGGGGCCGATGAACCACCCCAGTGTGAACAGCAGAGCCAGGATCAGCAGCAGCACAACCACCCGGCGCACACGCTGGGGGCCGGTATAAAAGCTGCGGCGATAGTGCTTCACCTTGCCCATATTTTTTTTGTTAGAGCCTGCCAAAGCAGTCACCTCCTATAGGGATGTGGGCACGCGCCGCATAAATGGCGCGCCGTTTGCAAATGTCAGATGGCCACCATGTGACCGGTAAAGCCGTAAATGGCCATTGCCAGGATACCGATATAAATCAGGTTGATGGGCAGGCCGCGGAAGCTGGACGGCACCTCACGGCCGCGCAGCTTGCGCTGGGCCTCATTGACCACCAGCAGGGCCAGCAGATAGCCAAGGCCGGTGCCCAGGGCAAAGCCCATGGACTGTGCCAGGCTGTAATTCTGCGTAGCGCTGACCATCATGGCACCCAGCACTGCGCAGTTGAAGGTGGCACTGGGCAGCATATCCAGCACTTCGTCCCGCGCGGTGATCTGCGGCAGATGCTTAATCAGCTGCATAACCACCACATAGGCAATGCCGGAACAGATCACCAGTACCAGCGGGCGCACGGCGCTGCGATAGGTGAAATTCAGCAGCAGACGGCTGCCGAAATAACCCAGCGGAGCTGCCAGCACCTGAATCACACAGATCAGTGCGCCGAAAATAAGGGTGTTCGCGGTATCGTCCACAATCTTAATCAGACGGGACACACCCAGTGCACGGCTGAAAATGGCGTTTTGTGCAAACACCGCCAGCACTGCGCAGATAAAAAAGGAACCGCTTGTGTGCAGTACAGTACTCATACGCTGCGCTTCGCCTCCATATTCACGTGTTTCTTGTAGGCATTCACAGCACCGCGCCAGACGGCACAAACCACACCCAGCAGAATAAATCCACCGGCAGGAAGAATTGCCATCGGCAGGAATTTTCTGGTCAGGATCACATGGCCGAACACCGTGCCCAAAGCCAGCAGTTCACGCATACTGCCCATCAGCATCAGCATAAGCACATAGCCCAGCGTTGTCAGAATGCCCTTGCGCAGAGCGGTGCGCAGGCGTTCGCCCTGAGGCCGCTCGTTGCGCTTGATAATCAGCGGTTCGGTTACCAGCAGCGGCAGGTAAAGGCCCAGCTGTGCAATGCGCACATCATAGATGGCATTCATGGCAAGGTATACCAGAATATATACCAGGCCGCTGACCAAACAGTACGTAAGGCCGCGCCAGCGGAACTCCAGCTTACCGGCGCGGCAGATCATGCCGGCCAGCACACGCACCGGAATCAACAGCATAGCCACAGCTACACTGAGCATCAGGGCGTTTTCCGCAGTGGTGGCTGCTACCACCAGAGGTGCCAGGCCCAGGCCCTGCATAACCACCGGGTTATTCAGCAGGATGCGATCCCGCCGGGCCAGGCGGTCCATATTTTCAGCCTTATATTTTGCACGCTCAAGATTCATTGTGCTGCGCCTCCTTTTTCTGATGCAGATAGCGCAGCACGGCACGGTTGATCCAGCTGGACACCGAACTGACAACCAGCATTGCAAAGCAGATGCCGGTTTCATAGCTGCCAAAGTAACGGAACATCATGGCCATTACACCCAGCAAAGCAGCGCAGATCATCTGGCTCCACTTATTGCTGGGCATTGTAACGGGCTCGCTGATCAGGAATACTGCGGCAAACAGGGTGCCGCCGCTGAGCAGCTCAAACTTGACCGCTGCCAGGCGATCTGCCGCAAACTGCCAGGGCCAGGACATGGGAACACCGCCCAGCCGCGGGAAGAAGAAGGCCACTGCGGCGCTGACCAGCAAAAAGCATACCGGCACACGCAGGGAAATGCGTTTCTGCACCAGCAGGTACAGTGCACCGGCCAGAATAATCAGGGCAGCCGTTGCGCCCATGGGGCCGGCGTAGTTGCCCAGCAGCAGATCCATGGTGCTCACGTTGGGAAGGCCGCCGCTTTTCATGGTGTGGCTCATACCGCTGACCAGCTGTACATTGGAAACGGTGCCCACCGGAAGCTCTGCAAAAGGCTGCGGATACTGGAACACCTGCTCCGGCCAGCTGATGGCGGCCACCACAAAGCCCACGGCTGTTGGGTGGAAGGGATAGCTGCCGTAACCGCCAAACGCCTCCTTGCCGACCATAACCGCTGCCAGAACAGCCGAAACCAGCACATAATACTCAACGCTGGCGGGCAAAAGCATGGTCAAAAGCAGCGCAAAGCCTTCGCTGCTCATATCACTGCTGTCGTAGGGACGGCCCCGGAGCTTTGCCACCACACGATCACAGAGATTGGCGGTGACCACTGCCACCACGCACAGAAGGGCCGGCCGCCATCCATACAGATATACGGCCATGACCAGCAGGGGCAGCATCATCAAAAATACATCGCGGTGATAGCCTGCGCCCTCAAGGGGGGGCAGCACCGCCTGGTTCTTTTTTTTCATGTGCGATTCTCCTATAGCAGGATGAGGAACTTATCCTGGGATTTGCGGGCGATCAGCCCAGGGCCTTCAGTTCCCGCACGGCATCGGCGGGGCTGGGCTTGCCAAACACGGCACTGCCTGCCACCAGCAGATTTGCGCCTGCCTGAGCGCACAGAGCACCCGTATCGGCAGCGATACCGCCGTCAACCTCCAGCCACAGCTTTTCAAGGCCCTTCTCTTCGGCCTGAGCCTTCAGGAAGCGCAGCTTATCCAGCGCACTGGGCATAAAGCTCTGGCCGCCGAAACCCGGCTCCACGCTCATCACCAGTACCAGCTCCAGCTGGTCCAGGTAAGGCAGAACCGCCTCGGCCGGAGTTCCCGGCTTTACCGACAAACCCGCACCGCAGCCTGCGGCATGGATGGCATCAATCGTTTCCTGCACGGGGCTGTCGGATTCGATATGGAATGTGATGATGCTGGCACCTGCCTTGGCAAAGGGCTGCACATAGGTCAGCGGATCACTGATCATCAGATGGACATCGTACACCGCCTCCGGGATGGCTGCGTGCAGACTTTTGAGTACCGGCACACCAAAGCTGATATTCGGCACAAAGTGTCCGTCCATCACGTCAAAATGGAGCATATCCGCACCGGCGTCCAGCACCATACGGGAATCCTTACCCAGGCAGCTGAAGTCCGCCGAAAGCAGAGAAGGGCTAACTGCGATCATAAATTAACAACACCTCTTGAAGGGGCACGGCAAAACCGTACCGGATCTGCCCCGCGGGCTGTCTGTTTGAGGCAGCGAAATCGGGGGCGAAAATGGGAACCGGCCCCCGATCCGCAGTGCAGTCCGGGAAGCCGATAGTTATACAGGATATAGTTTACCTGATTATGTGAAAAAAAGCAAACAATGAGGCGGATTTATCCGGAACTGTCACAAACCTCTCACACTTTTTTGCCGCCGCCGCTCAAAGCGCCCCGTTTTTTGGCGCCGGGGTCCTCACAGGGAAGCGTGAAGCTGAACTGGCACCACTGGCCTTCTTCACTGTCGGCCCAGATCTGACCGCCGGAAAGGCCCACCAGAACTTTGCAGATGTGCAGGCCCAGACCGCTGCCCCGGGTATTCAGGCCGCGGCTCTTGTCCTCTTTATAAAAACGCTCAAACACAAAGGGCAGAACATCCGGCGAAATGCCCGCACCGGTGTTGCGAACCGACACGGTAACCTGACCGTCTTTTTTCTGCACGCCCAGTGTGATCACGCCGCCCCGCTCCGTAAACTTGAGGGCGTTGTCAAACAGGTTATAGACCACCTGGAACACCAGATCCGGATCTGCAAACACCATGGTCCGGGTGGGGGCCAGGCCCTGAATTTCCACACCGGCCTCATCCACGCGCTGCTCGGCGCCGAACACAACACCGGTCACGGTTTCCCACACATCGTAGCTGCGGGCGTTCACCTGATATTCACCCGCTTCCAGCTTGGTCACATCCAGCATATTCTGGGTCAGCCGTGCAAGACGGCCCACCTCCTGGCTGACCAGGGTCAGATAATGATGCTGCATTTCCGGGGGAATGGTGCCGTCCAGCATTCCGTCAATGAAGCCCTTGATCGAAGTCATGGGCGTGCGCAGCTCATGGGCAATATTTCCCATGAAGTTGGAACGGCTGTGATCAATGTCTTCCAGGTTGCGGGCCATGTTGTTGAAGGTCACTGCCAGCTGTGCCACCTCATCATCCCCCGCCACAGGTACACGCTCGCTGAAATCGCCGCCGCCGAACTTGCGGGCAGCTTCCGAAATACGGCGCAGCGGCCCGGTAAGCCGGTTGGTAAACAAGATGCTCAACACACTGCTGACCAGCATCATCAGACCGGCGCTCAGGATAAAGCTGGAGAACATATCCCCCAGGAACACCACCAGCGCATTGGCGCTGGCGCAGGCCAGCACATAGGCCACTGTCTGGTGTTTATCATTGAAGATGGCACGCCCGGCGGTGTAATATTTACTGTCAAACGCACCGTCCAGATCGCCCAGCTCAAACAGGCCGTCCTCTGTTTCCATCTGTTCCAGCAGTTCCCGGCCCAGCTGCAAATCGTTATGGGTACATTCGGAACCTGCGCTGCACAGAATCAGCCGGCCCTCGGTGTCCAGCAGCAGCACCTGTGTGCTGCTGGTGCGGCTGATCAGGCTCACATTCTGCTGCACCACTTCGGCAAGCTCCGGATTCTCTCTGGCCAGCTCACGCAGTTCGGGAATCCGCTGCACCTGGGCTGCCGCCAGATCCACCACGTCGCTCAGTGCATCCCGGCGCTCGCTGGTAAAGTATTCCATAACCAGATACATCTGGATCATGCCCATCACCATAATGCTGGTAATCAGCAGCACCGCGGTGGTGGTGAAATAAGTAGAGCTGATGCTCTTTCTTCTGGTTCGCTTGCTCTTCACGGCAATCACTCTTTCACTTCAAACTTGTAGCCCACGCCCCACACGGTTTTCAGGCCCCACTGGTCGCTGGCATTTTCCAGCTTTTCCCGCAGGCGCTTGATGTGCACATCAATGGTGCGGGAATCGCCGTAATATTCAAAGCCCCACACTTCATCCAGCAGCTGATCCCGCGTAAACACACGGTTGGGATGGCTGGCCAGATAGCTCAGCAGCTCCAGCTCCTTGGGGGGAGCCTCCACCACCTTGCCCTTTACTTTCAGCTCGTAACGGCTCATGTCCAGACTCAGATTGTCGTACTGGATCACACCGTCCTCTTCTTCCTTCTGGCTGCCGGCACAGCGGCGCAGCACAGCCTTGATGCGGGCCACCACCTCTTTGGTGTCAAACGGCTTAACCACATAGTCATCCGCACCCAATTCCAAGCCCAGAACTTTATCAAAGGTTTCGCCCTTGGCCGTGAGCATAATGATGGGCGTATCCCCTGCCGCACGAATCTTACGGCACACCTCCCAGCCGTCCATGCCGGGCATCATCACGTCCAGCAGAACCAGGGCGGGCTTTTCCTTTTCAAACGCCGCAAAGGCAGCATTGCCGTCATACGCCATCACAGTCTGGTAGCCTTCTTTGGTCAGATACAGACGCAAAAGCTCACAGATGTTTTTATCATCGTCCGCAATCAAAATTTTCTCGTTTGCCATAATCAAAACGGCCCCCATCTCTTTTATTATTCGCTTTTATTTTCCGCGCGCTCGCGGCCGCCGGGCCGGCGCGGTATATCCTTTTTTATTATACGGTAAATTTATGACAAAAAAAAGAACAAGCTGCCGCATCCCGGCCGCCGCATCGCCTTGCGCCCACTTCCGGTTTTTTGTATAATATGTAAATACGGAATAAACGGGGCGCGCAAAGCCCCCCGAGTTTTTAGAAAAGAGGAACTAAAAGATGAAATTAGGCATCGTGGGCCTGCCCAACGTGGGTAAGAGCACCCTGTTCAACGCCATCACCAGCACCAAAAATGCAGCTGCGGCCAACTATCCCTTCTGCACCATCGATCCCAACACCGGCATCGTACCTGTTCCCGACGCCCGTCTGGACAAACTGGCTGAAATCTGGGAAACCAACAAGAAAACTCCCGCCATTGTGGAGTTCGTGGATATCGCCGGTCTGGTAAAGGGTGCTTCCAAGGGCGAAGGTCTGGGCAACAAGTTCCTGGGCAACATCCGCGAGTGTGACGCCATTGTTCACGTGGTGCGCTGCTTTGACGGCACCGACATCGTACACGTGGACGGCAGCGTGGACCCTCTGCGCGACATCGAAACCATTGACACCGAGCTGATTCTGTCCGACCTGGAAGTGGTGACCAACCGCGCTGCCAAGTTTGCCAAGGCCGCCAAAACCGGCGACAAGAAGGCCGGCGCCAGCGCTGCCTGGCTGGAAGCTCTGGCTGCCCACCTGGGCGAGGGCAAGAACGCCCGCAGCTTTGACTTTGACGAAGATGACGAGGATCAGATGATGCAGCTCAAGGAGATGGGTCTGCTCACCGCAAAGCCCGTGATCTACGCCGCAAATATGAGCGAAGACGATCTGATGGACGGTATGGAGAACAATCCCCATTACCAGACCGTAAAGGAACTGGCTGCCAACGAGGGTGCCGAGTGCATTCCCATCTGCGCCAAGACCGAAGAGGATATTGCAGATTACACCCCCGAAGAAAAGAAGGAATTCCTGAACGAGATGGGCATTGAGGCCACCGGTCTGGATAACCTGATCAAGGCCAGCTATCACCTGCTGGGCCTCATCAGCTACCTGACCGACGGCAAGAAGGAATGCCGTGCATGGACCATCCGCAAGGGCACCAAGGCTCCGCAGGCTGCGGGCAAGATCCACTCGGACTTCGAGCGCGGCTTCATCCGTGCCAGCGTTGTGCACTATGATGATTTTGCTGCAAACGACTTCAGCATGGCCAACGTAAAGGCCAAGGGTCTGCAGCACACCGAAGGCAAGGAATATGTGGTGCAGGACGGCGATATTATCGAGTTCCTGTTCAACGTATAAGCAAAAGGAGAAGCAATCTTATGATTTTTGGCATCATGGGCGCTATGCCCGACGAAGTAGATCAGCTGTGCGCTCTGCTGACGAACGTAACCGTTGAGCAGTACGCCGGTGTGGAATACCACCAGGGCTCGCTGGGCGACAAGCAGGTTGTTGTCTGCTGTGCCGGCATGGGCAAGGCCAACGCCGCTGCCACCACCCAGGTGCTCATTACCCGTTACGGTGCCGAGCGCATCATCTTTTCCGGCATTGCCGGCAACATGAGCAGCGTAATCGGCATTGGTGATGTGGTCATCGGCAGCGAAGTGGTTTACCACGATGCAGAAGACAGCATGATCAGCCAGAGTGCTCCCTTTACCAGCGAGTATCACGGCGATCCGGAGATGATCTCGGCTGCCATGGCCGCCTGTGAAGCTGCGGACGTAACATATCTGGTGGGCCGCATTGCCACCGGTGACAAGTTTGTGGGCGACACCGCCACCAAAAACGCCATTGCGGCACAGGTTGAGCCGGACTGCGTGGAGATGGAGGGTGCTGCCGTAAGCCAGATTGCAGCCCGCAACAACGTTCCCTGCGTCATTCTGCGCGCCATGAGCGACAACGCCGACGAGGACGGTCATGAGGTTCTGGTGGTGAAGAAGTTCAGCATCACCGAATACGTAAAGACTGCCACTGCCATTGTGGCCGATATGCTCAAGCGTCTGTAATTTACAGTTTTGCCCGGTGCGGCACCTCATGCAGGAGATTGATTGCAGAAATATCCCGGTCTGCTTCCGGGCCGACAGCCCTCTTTTACACAGAAACAAAAACGGCAGAATCCGTAACCCGGATTCTGCCGTTTTCTTTTGTTATTTCAGCGCAGTGCTCAGGCTTCTGCCTTTTTGTTGGCCTTTGCCTGGAACTTCTCGTTATCCACGATAAAGCGCTCATGTACGCCGCTGCCGATCTCGGTCTTTTCGTCCCGCACGTTCACCTTAAAGGTCAGCTTGCGGCCTTCTACGGCGGTCAGCTCCACGTCGCAGGTCACGGTCATGCCCAGCGGAGTGGGGGCGGAGTGAGCCACATTCAGCAGAATGCCCACGGTGCCCTGGCCCTCTTCCAGATAGGGAGCCACAGCGCGCCAGGAAGTTTCCTCAATCAGAGCCATCATGGCAGGAGTAGCAAACACATCCAGTGTGCCGCTGCCCACGGTCTTGGCGGTGTTCTCGGGGCATACTTTGACCTGACGGGTTCCTTTAATACCAGCTTGCAGCATAATTTTTCCTTCTTTCTCATAAAATGCGGGCCGTACGAATCGCCGGCCCGCCAATGATCCATTACAGACTTATCATACCCGTCCTGCCGGGTCAAGTCAACCGTTTTTCAGCGCAGCAAACCGCTTCGGTTGGCAACGGCAGCACTGTAAAGGAACAGCACATCCTGGTTGGTAAATTCCAGATACTGCGGCAGCATTCCGCTGGCCATATACCGCAGATCCACCAGTGTGATTGTGCGGTAGGTACCGCACAGCAGCGGTGCCAGACTGCTGCCAAAGGAGTCCCGGAAAATCACCAGCTCCCGGTCGGTCTGAGCCTCCGGGCAGGTGATGGTCAGCACAGGGTCCACGCCGCTGAGGAACACATCGTAATCCACCACATCTTTGCTGGTGTCATACACCTGATTCCACTCATTCTGGAAATGGGCAACCTGTGCCTTCTGAATGGCAGGGCTGTCCAGATACACCAGCTCTTCGGCCGGGGCCTGACCGTTCGGAATATCCGTCAGCAGGGCCCCCTGGAAATCGGGCAGGCTGCAACGCTCAAACTGCTCCAGGTTCACCGAAAAATCCATGGCAGAGCCCAGCGCATCCAGCACCGGCTGCAAATTTTCCTGCCGCCAGTGCCCATCGGTTTTGTAGTAGTCCGCCAGCTCCAGCGTTCCGCTCAGGTCGATGATCCCGGCATCGCCTACCTTTCCCCTGAGCTGCTCCAGCATGGGAGCGCTGAGCAGCCGGGGACCGGCATCTTCGGGCGCAAACTCGGTTTTATCCGGAATCAGCGCCACAAAGGTGCGGTTGTTGGGAGTGAGAAATTTTTCCTGAATCTGCACCAGCTTTTCAGCCAGCTTGTCCACGCTGGCCTCATTGTAGGCATCCGGCACTCGAAACCAGTTGCCGTCTGCGGCATAGACCTTGGGGGCCTGCTGCTCTGTGCTCTGGGATGCCGCAGGCACATCGGAGCTTGCGCTCTGTGCCTGCCCGCAGCCGGTCAGCATCAGGGCCGCAGCCGCCAGTGCAGCCGCCAGGCAGCGGGCGCGCATCAGGCCAGGGCCTCGAAGTTGGCCACGATCTTGTCACACAGCTCCTTGTCTGCCATGACCAGCAGCACCACGTCCTCCACAGTGGCCACAGCCTTGCTCTCTGCTTCGGCGCAGATCCACTTGTTGGGGTCTGCATTGGCCTTCACAGTGGTGGCCAGATCAGCTGCCTTTTCGGTGCTCTCGGCACGTACCAGGCAGACGCTGAACGGAATCACATTGATTGCGGCATCGGCAGCAATGCCCTCCACAAAGCCGGTGGTACCCACATACAGCTCACCGTTTTCGTCATCCAGCGGCAGATACTTGTGGCCATCCAGCATATCTGCGGGCATCAGGGCAGGCAGTTCGTCCTCGCCAAAGCCCTGCAGAATGGTGTCCATGATTTCCTCCAGGCTGTTGGGCAGCTTGGAAGCTTCGGAAGAGGAGCCGGCAGCAGAGCCGCAGCCCGCCAGCAGCGCCAGGGTCAGGGTCAGAGCCATCAAAATTGCAATGATCTTTTTCATGTGAAATTCTCCTTTGTTTTGCATAAAATCTAATTCATAAGCAGTGCGGGGACATCCCGTTCCGTTTATCAGTATACCCCGAAACTTGCCTGTACCGGCAATCACTGCTGACTACGATACGCTGGAAACCGCTCAATTATTGCATTGGTTCGTTCTTTTATATTTATTTGTGCAACATATACATTGCTTCCCGCATTTTCTTTATACAAAATAGCAAAACAGACAAGTTTCTTTGCCTGCTTGACATTCCGTGTACATCCTTCTATGCTGATACTTAGGCGCAATACTGCAATAGTTTTTGCCGTTGAATGGAGGATCACCTACAATGAAAACGCGGTTTAACTGGAAGGGCTGCCTTGCAGCTGCATGCTGGTTTATGGGCGGCAATTTATTGTATGCCCTGGCCCTGAATCTGTTTCTGATCAAAAACAACATTGCCGCAGGCGGCTTCTCAGGCCTTGCTATGGTGCTGACTACCGTTCTGCCGCTGAAAGTTGGTACCTTTATCTTTTTGATGAACATTCCTTTGCTGATTGCATCCATCTTTCTTAAAGGTCCGCGTTTCACCGTTATGGCCCTCATCTGCTCTTCAATTCACAGCTTTACCGTAAACCTGCTGGACGTACTGCCGGCCCTTACCAATGACCGTCTGGTTGCCAGTATGTTCGGCGGCGTGATGTACGGCCTGGGTCTGGTGTGCCTGGTGCGGGCCAACACCTCCTGCGGCGGCACCGACCTGCTGAACCGTTTGATGCTGGTTCTGTTTCCGCAGATCAGTGTGGGCAAAATGGGCATGATAATTGACGGCTCCGTTGTTGTGCTGGCCATGCTGGCTTTCGGCGACGTGCAGGTTGGTCTGTATGCCATCATCACCCTGTACATTTGCAGCATTTTTGCGGATAAGGTCATGAACGGCTTTGACCGCGCCGATCTGTGCTTTGTCATAACAGATCAGGACCCCACAATCATTGCCAACGACCTGATGAAAAAGCTGAACCGGGCTGTGACCAAGATTGATGCCACCGGTATGTACATGGGCACCGGGCGCAGCATACTGATGATGGTTGTGCGCCCCCGCGAAACCTACCGCATGAAACGTGAGATCAGTATGCTGGACCCCAACGCCTTTGTGGTGGTGGCCTATGCCAACGAGGCGGTGGGCGGCGGATTCAAGCCCCTGAATACCAACACGAAGTAACCGCAAGTTTTACAAAGAGCGCTGCGCAACGCGGCGCTCTTTTTTTGCCTACAGAAAAAGGGCTCGGCGGGAGGCTGCCCGCCGGGCCCCTTAATGCAGTTTCAGGGTCTTAGTGCTTTGCGTGGGAAATGTTGCGCTTATACAGTTCATTCAGGCCCCGCAGCAAAAGGTTCTCATGATAGCGAATCTTGCAGCGGCAGTGCGGCAGGATCGTTTTCATCAGGCCGCCGGTGGCCACCACCGTTACAGGCTCACCCAGCTGCTCCTCTACACGCTGTGCCAGGCCGTCCAGCATGGCAGCGTTGCTGTAAATGGCACCTGCACGCATACAATCCACTGTATTGGTTCCGATCAGCCGGCCCGGATCATCCAGATTGATATAGGGCAGCTGTGCGGTGTGTGCGCTCAACGAATCCACTGCCAGGCGCAGGCCCGGAATGATCTGGCCGCCGATGTAATCGCCATTGCCGTCAATCACCGACATGGTTGTTGCAGTGCCCATATCGAACACGGCAATGGGCGGCTTATACAGCGACAAAGCTGCTACTGCGTCCACCACCAGGTCGGAGCCCAGCTGTGCGGGATAATCCATGCGGATATTCAGGCCGGTCTTGAGACCTGCTCCCACCACCAAAAACTGACGGCCGGTAAGCTGCAGCATCACCTGGCTCAGCACGTTGCGCAGCTCAGGCACAACACTGGACAGAATACCGCCCTCTACCTGGTTGAGCTCAACGCCCTTCAGCTCCAAAAGGCCCTTGATGTGCAGCACATATTCGTCCACCGTTTTATTGCGGTCGCTGCGAATGCGCACAGTAAACTGCAACTCGTCGTTTTCAATGCCGCCAATTACAGTGTGGGTATTTCCCACGTCAATGGCAAGGATCATGATTTGTAACCTCACTTTTGGGGCCCGGTACCACGGGCCGTTTTCTTTTATTTATAGAGCCGGATCAAGCCTGGGGTTCGGCCGGATCAGCTGCCTTGGCTTCGGTCTGGGCATTGGCAGCTGCCTTTTCCTGATTCTTTGCCGGCACAGCCTTGGGCAGATGCCGATCCAGACGGAAGACCTTCATAATAGGCAGGCACACTGCCGGGGTCAGCACAGCAGAAGCCAGCGTTTCGGGCACACCGTTGGCCAGCACAATGGCCATGATCGCACCGGATACAGCGTCAATGGGAATATTCTTGGCGCTGGCAAAGCCATCAGCCAGAACCAGACGGATCAGACCCATCACCACTACGGTGTTGACAACGGCACCCAGAGCACCGGCCACCACCAGCGGCAATGTTTTGCTCAGCGAAGTGTCTTTGCGGCTCAGCAGCCGGTGCAGACCCTTATATACATAGTAAGGCAGTACACCGCACAGAATGCGGGGCACAAAGCAGATCACCAGTGCCCACAGGCTGCCTTTGCCGGCACCGGGCACGGGAATCAGCGGCGAAAACGCAAACGACAGCAAGGCCGGAGCTGTTGTATTTTTGAACAGACTGGTCAATGCAAAAATCAGGCCGAAGAAACCGCCGGCCCGGGGGCCAAGCAGAATACCGCCGATGATAACCGGTACGTGCAGAATCGTAGCTTTAATCAGGGGCAGATCAATCAGACCCAGCGGCGTAAAAGCCATGATCAGAATGATGGCGGTGAAGAGTGCGGTAAGCACCATCTCGCGGGTGCTGCTGCGTTTCTGTTTGGTCGAATGTTTCATGATTCAATTCCTCCTGCTGCCGGCCCTCTTTTCTACGGGGATACGGCGCTTCATCTGTGGATATCTGGCTCGATTGATCCGCTTCCACCCCACGTATGCGGGTGCAGAGCGGGCGGGTAACCCGGCCAGCCCGTTCATTATATCGCTTTTTTCCTGCGGTTACAAGGGTTGAAACCGTTCTGTTCTTTACTTCCCTGGCAGGGTTTGTTATACTTTGGACAAACGGCGGGCTTTTTTATAAAACAGCCCTGCCCTCTACGCCGAAAGGGGCTTTTTATTATGGAGCAAAAGAAAACCGTACTGCTGGGTGTAACCGGCGGTATTGCCTGTTACAAATCCGCTATGCTGGCTTCGGGCCTGGTGAAAGCGGGCTACAACGTGGAAGTTCTGATGACTCCCAACGCCACCCAATTCATTGCGCCGCTCACTTTTGAGCAGCTCACCGGCAACCGTGTGGCTGTGGACACCTTCGACCGCAATTTCCCGCATCAGGTGGAGCACATCGCCCTGGCCGACAAGGCCGATCTGGTACTGATTGCACCCGCCACCGCCAACGTGCTGGCCAAGTGTGCCCACGGCCTGGCCGACGATATGCTGACCACCACCGTTCTGGCGTGCAACTGTCCCAAAATGGCTGCTCCCGCCATGAACACCAAAATGTATCTGAATCCGGTAACGCAGGACAACATTGCCACCCTGCGCGGCTACGGCTGGACCGTACTGGAGCCCGCCAGCGGCCGTCTTGCCTGCGGTGCTGTGGGCCCGGGCAAAATGCCCGAGCCGGAGGATCTGCTGGAGCAGGTTCAGCTGGTACTGGGTCACGAAAAGGACATGGCCGGCCTGCATCTGCTGGTAACTGCCGGCCCCACGCAGGAAGCTCTGGACCCGGTTCGCTTTATGACCAACCACAGCACCGGTTCCATGGGTTATGCCATTGCCCGGGCAGCTGCCATGCGCGGCGCTCAGGTCACTCTGGTCAGCGGACCCACCAGCCTGAAAGCTCCGGCCGGTGTGGAATTTGTGCCGGTGGTCAGCGCACAGGATATGTTTGAGGCCGTAACCAGCCGTGCCGATCAGCAGGATGTGATTGTCAAGGCTGCTGCCGTGGCAGACTATCGCCCTGCCCATGTGGCGGACAACAAGATCAAGAAGGGTGCAGGCGATGAGGACCTGACCCTTGAGCTGGAGCGCACACAGGACATTCTTGCCTGGCTGGGCCAGCACAAAAAAGAAGGCCAGTTCCTGTGCGGTTTCAGCATGGAAACCCAGAATCTGGTGGAAAACAGCCGCAAAAAGCTGGTCAAAAAGAATCTGGATATGGTCGCTGCCAACAGTCTGACCGTGCCCGGTGCCGGCTTTGGCGGCAGCACCAATGTGCTGACACTGATCACCGCGGACGGCGACAACGCCCTGCCTCTGATGAGCAAGGCCGACGCAGCACAGCGTCTGCTGGACGAAATTCTGGCACGCCGCGGATAATTTTCCGCTCAAAAAACGCAAAATGGCCCGGAGCCGCGCTGCTTGAAAAGCGCCGCCCCGGGCTTTTTCTGCTTTATTATCCCAAAAGAGCGGGGCCTGCCAGGCGCACCGCCGCATAGACAAGAATCAGCTGCGCTGCCAGCAGAGCCGGTACCCCGAAATGAAATTTGGGCTTTCGGGTTTTATGATGGAACACCGCCATACCCAAAAGAGCACCCACGCTGCCAAAGGCTGCCGCCCATGCCAGGAGCACCCGCTCCGGCACGCGCCATTTGCCCTGTTTTGCCCGGAACTTATCCCAGCCATACAGACAGAAGGTGAGCCCGTTCACTGCCAGAAGCAGCCACAAAATAACGCCTTGAATCATTGATTTTCTCCTATGTAATTCGATAAAAAAGGTTGCCGGACGGAAGCTGCTGGTTCCGCCCGGCTTGTTCTGCCTTGTGCAGTTCTTACAGAAATGCCTGCAAATTTTTGGCGCCCTGCTCCTCCAGCCAGCAAAGCTGCTGGGCCAGCTGCTTTGCACCTGCGCTGGCATTCGGGCAGTCGTTCTGGGCGCCGATGCAATCCGACTTGCCCACCGTGCTGCCCTGAATCAGCATACGCGCCAGATGTTCCGGCGAGCGATCCAGCAGGGTTTTACCCGCAATGCCCATGCGGGCCCCCAGCTTCTCCATGGGCTCCAGACCTTCGGCCTCTTCCCCCAGTGCCGCCAGAGCGGTGTGCGCCTGCTGATTCAGATCACGGTATTCTTTTTGCTGCCGCAGCATTTCAGCCCGCAGCTGCGGGTCCTCAGCCATGGGCAGCAGCTGTTCCAGGCTGTTTTTACCCATCTCAGTGCCGCGCACCACAGCCTGAAGCAATGCTTCGTTTTGATCCATAAGATCTCCCCCTTTCCGCCCTAGTGTGCCCCACCGGACGGCCGGGTATGCAAATGGAGATTCTCAGTCTTTTGCCTGGACTGCTGCCTTTCTGGAGGCTTTCTTTTTGCCTGTTTTTGCCTTTTCCGCCGCCGATTTGCGGGGTTTGCGCACTTTTGGCGCAGGTTCACAGCGCCCTGCTGCGGCACACAGCTCACGAATTTCCCCTGCCAGCTCGTCTGTGCACACACCTGCGCGCATCCGCCAAGCCCAGTTGCCGCCCAGCTTGCCGGGCGTATTGATCCGGGCTGCTGCACCCAGACCCAGCCAGTCTGCCATGGGAATGATCGCCAACCCGGCCACACTGGTCAGCGTGCCCCGGATGAATCCGCGCACCAGGCCCTCCTGCCGGTTCAGGCCCAGATACAGCCGGGCATGGGCCACTTCTTTTCGGCCCGCCGCGTGGCGCAGCCAATCCGCAATGGTGGTATTGTCATGCGTGCCGGGATACACCACACAGTTTTCCATGTGATTGTGGGGCAGATACTCATTGTTTCCTCCGCCGCCAAAGGCGAACTGCATCACCTTCATGCCGGGGAAGCCGCTGTCCTTCAGCAGCCGGCGCACGCTGTCAAACAATTCGCCCAGATCCTCGGCCACGATGGGAAGCTGACCCAGCTGCTCCCGCAGAGCTTTGAACAGCTGCATTCCCGGCCCCTGTTCCCACTTGCCCACCCGGGCATTTCGGGCATCCGCCGGGATGGCCCAATACGTATCAAACCCGCGGAAATGGTCAATGCGCAGAATGTCATACTGCCGCAGGGCGTGGCGCACCCGGCCCACCCACCAGGCATAGTTGGTTTTTTCATGGTAGGCCCAGTCGTACAGCGGATTGCCCCACAGCTGGCCGTCCGCGCTGAAATAATCCGGCGGACAGCCTGCCACCCGCAGCGGATGACCCTGTGCATCCATCTCGAACAAAGGCCCGCCGGCCCATGCGTCCGCAGAATCCGCCGACACATAGATGGGAATATCCCCTAAAATGCGCACGCCCTGACCATTGGCATATGCCTTCAGTGCCTGCCACTGCCGGTCAAATTCATACTGCACAAACCGCCAGAATTCCAGCTCGTCCGCATGATCCCGGGCAAATTCCGCCATGGTGTCCGGGTCGCGCAGACGCATTCCCTCCGGCCACTGCTGATAGGGCAGCATCCGGTACGCATCCTTGGCGGCCATATACAGGGCATAGTCTTCCAGCCAGCTGTCGTTCAGCAGCTCAAAAGCATAATAATCGTTGGGGCGGTGCGTTCCGTGGCCCGGCACCGGGCGGCCCTGCTTCCAGTTTTCATAGGCAATGCGCAGCACCTTCAGCCGATTATGGTACTGGGCTGCATAATCAATCTGCTCCGGGTCACTCTGCCATGGAATCTCCCGGTAATCCTCCGGGCGCAGCAGGCCTTCCTGTGCCAGCGTGTCCAGATCAATAAAATAGGGGTTGCCCGCAAAGGCCGAACAGCTCTGATAGGGGCTGTCGCCGTAACCGGTGGGGCTGAGGGGCAGAATCTGCCATACCTGCTGCCCTGCTTTTGCCAAAAAATCCACGAACTCATATGCGCTGCGGCCAAAGCCGCCGATACCGCCGGGCCCGGGCAGGCTGGCCACCGGCATCAGGATTCCACATTCTCTCACAACACTGCTCCCCTTTTCTGTACTTTCCGTCCGCTGTGCGCTGGGCCGGATGAATTGACCTCATTATACCACGATTTATCCCGCCGGAACAGCAGCCGGAAAAGCCGATTTTTCCGCACAATCGGGCAAAAAAGGCCATTCTTCCGATGCACGCCGCCCCTGCCCTGTGTTATAATAAAGAATACGCAATTAACCGATGCTTTCTGTCTTTAGGAGGTCCGCTGCATGACACCCACTCGCAAGCTCTATCAGGAAGATTCATTTTTACAGCAGTTCACCGGCACGGTGCTGAGCTGCCGGCCCTGCAAAGGCGGCTTTGCCGCTGTGCTGGATGCCACCGCATTTTACCCCGAAGGAGGCGGTCAGCCTTCGGACCGGGGCACACTGGGCGGTGCATCGGTGCTGGACGTTCAGGAAGGTCCCGGGGGTGTGATTGTGCACACTTTGAGCACTCCGGTGGAAGAAGGCTGTACCGCAGAAGGTGTGATTGATTTTGAGCGCCGTTTGGATCTGATGCAGCAGCACACCGGCGAGCATATTCTCAGCGGCACATTGCACCGGCTGTTTGGAGCCGAGAATGTGGGCTTTCACATTGGCAGTGACGTGGTTACCATGGACACCAGCGTGGAAATTCCGCCGGAGGGCATCGCCCTGGCCGAACAGCAGGCAAACGCCGTGATCTGGCAGGACGTTCCGGTGCAGTGCTGGTATCCGGACCCCGAGGAACTGGCACAGATCACCTATCGCAGCAAAAAGGCCATCGACGGTGCCGTGCGCATCTGTCGGATTCCCGGCGGCGACTGCTGTGCCTGCTGCGGCACACATCTGCGCACGAGCGGTCAGGTGGGCCTGATTAAGGTAATTGAGCATCAGCGCTACAAGGGCGGCACCCGGCTGACCGTGGTCTGCGGCGGCAGAGCCTTGAAGGATTTTGCTCAAAAGCAGGCCGAACTTGCCGACATCCGCGCTCTGCTCAGCGCCAAGCCCGGCTGCATTGCCGAGGCGGCACATCGCCTGGCCGATGAGCTGGAGGCTCAGAAACAGCGCTCTGCCGCATTGGAAAAGCAGCTGTTCAGCCAGATGGCCCGGCAGGCCGTACCCGGTCAGCGCACGGTGTTGTATCAGGAGGGCCTGTCCAACGACAGCCTGCGGACCCTGTGCCTTACCCTTGCCGAAAAAACCGGCACACTGACCGCAGCCTTCGGCCCCGGCGGCCAGGGGCTGAGCTATTCAATGGCCTGGCCCGGTCAGGATGTACGCCCTGTGTGCAAGGCCCTGAACGAGGCCCTGAACGGCCGGGGCGGCGGAAAGCCCGAACTTGCCATGGGCAGCATTGCCCAAACCGATTTTTCCAGCGTGCAGGCCTTTTTTGATGCCCTGCCCTGAACACATTTTCTGATAAAAAGGAGTATATCACCCATGCGAATGCGTTTTAAACCCTATGCCCGTCCGGAACTTCTGGCAAGCCCCCTGCACGCCCACACTCCCCTGGAAAACAAGGGCAAATGGCATCAGGTCTTTGCCCGGCCCGAACAGCCTCTGCATCTGGAGCTGGGCTGCGGCAAGGGCGGCTATCTGGCCGAACTGTCCAGCAGTCACCCGGAAAACAACTATCTGGGCATCGACATCACCGACAAGGTTCTGGTACTGGCCAAGCGCAAAATCGAACAGGCCTTTGAGGCAAAGGGTCTGCCCGCCGACAATGTGCAGATCATGAGTCTGGATATCGAGCGTCTGGATTCCGCCTTTGATGCAGCAGACACCATCGACCGCATTTACATCAACTTCTGCAATCCCTGGAACCGCAAGGCTGCCCACAAAAAGCATCGCCTGACCTACACCCGTCAGCTGATTCTGTACCGCAACTTCCTGAAGGACGGCGGTGAAGTCTACTTTAAGACCGATGACGACGGCCTGTTTGCCGACAGCCTGGAGTACTTCCCCGAGGCCGGCTACGAAATTGTGTGGAAAACCTTTGACCTGCATCAGAACGAGCCGGACTGGAACATCCGCACCGAGCATGAGGGAATGTTCACCGAGCAGGGTATTCCCACCAAGGCTCTGATCGCCGTAAAGCGTCCCGCCAGCGCTGAGGAGCTGGAAAAGAATCTGGCTGCCCGCATCGCCCGGGAAAAGGCCGAGGCCGCAAAACGCCGCGAAGCACAGCAGGCTGCCAATCAGAAGGGCTGATTGCTCCTGCTTTTGTGCCCCGCCCCACCGAATGGAGGAGTGTTCCATGAAAAAAGCCGTCTGCCTGCTTTGTACCCTGCTGCTGTGCTGCGTTCTTGCCGGATGCGGCAGCTCAAACGCACAAGCTTTAACCGTCTGCTCCTTTTCCGGCCAGGACGCCGCGTGCAGCGTTTCAAACGGCGTAATCGTTCTTACGCCGGATACCGGCATTCTGGACGGCGGAAATCTGACCGTAAACAAAGAGCAGTTTTCGGATATTTCTTTTTGCTCCATGTCCATCTTTGTTCGGGTGGATGGCAGCGAACATTCACTTCTGAATGTTGAATCTGTGGATATGACGAATGGGACGCTGACGCTCGATCAGGAGCTGGGCTCGATTTCCGGAAGTGCCTTTTCTCCGGACATTGCAGCCGCTCTGGCGGATCATCTGTTTTTCCGGCTGGATACGGTGAGCCTTTCCGGCGAAAAGCAGAGCGTCGAGATTCCCCTTACGGTCAAAACGATCACCGAACTTCCGCCGGTCTGAGTTTCAGTGTAATCTTCTGGTTTTTCAATAAGCCGGGGCAGCTGCTGCTTCGGCTTATTTTTGTGGTTTTTGCCCTGCCGGGCCTGTACAAAATGCTGTTTTCCCCTGAATTTACGCCTTCTGCCGCCATCTTTTGTTTGACGTGCAGCCGGGAATTTGTTATAATGTGTGTTGCAATTCCGAATTTGTTCGGTTCTGCACCTGATAAGCAGCGGTATCGAAGTGGTCATAACGGGGCTGACTCGAAATCAGTTTGCAGGCAACTGCACGTGGGTTCGAATCCCACCCGCTGCGCCAAGAAAAAAGGCACGTCACAGGACGTGCCTTTTTCATTTTTTTGCTGTGCAGCCCATCGGGCAATTCTGCGGCCCGTGCAATTTTTTCTTGACCGCATTGCGGCAATACTGGTATACTGAAAAAGCTTTCATATGGGGAATGAAGGTCTCCCCCGGCCCCGAAGGGCCGAAACCGCCTGTTGGCTGATGACTTCTGCGCATTTTTGCGGGGAAGCTATCGGCTTTTTTTATTTTCAGAAAGGACTGTCTTTTCATGCTATTGAGTATTGCCTTGGTTTTACTGACAGGAATGTTTTGCGGCTGGCTCTGCAAAAAGCTGCATCTGCCCAGCCTGATGGGCATGATTGCCATCGGCATTCTGCTGGGACCCTACGTGCTGAACCTGCTGGACCCGGCTTTGATGGGAATTTCCGCAGATCTGCGGCGCATTGCCCTGATTATCATTCTGACCCGTGCCGGTCTTACTCTGAATTTGGGGGATCTGCGGGATGTAGGCCGGCCGGCGTTTCTTTTATGCTTTGTCCCGGCCTGTTTTGAGCTGCTGGGCATTGTGCTGCTGGCCCCGCCCTTGCTGGGCGTAAGCCGGCTGGATGCCGCGATTCTGGGCTCTGTGCTGGCTGCGGTAAGCCCTGCGGTGATTGTTCCGCGCATGATCCGCCTGATCGACGAGGGCCGGGGCACAGACAAAGCCATTCCGCAGATGATTCTTGCGGGTTCTTCGGTGGATGATGTATTTGTCATTGTGCTTTTTACCGTATTTACCGGCATGGCCAGCGGAGAGGCCGTTTCTGCCAGCCAGTTTCTGCACATTCCCGTAAGCATTGTGCTGGGGGCCGCTCTGGGCGCAGTAATCGGCTGGGGAATGGCGCAGCTGTTCCGGCACGTACATATCCGTGACACCGGCAAGGTACTGATCTATCTCAGTCTTTCGTTTCTGCTGGTTGCCGCCGAGGATGCAGGTGCTCCCTTTTCGGGCTTGATCGGTGTAATGGCAGCCGGTATTATGTTGCAGCGCAGCCGCCGGCCTGTTGCCGCGCGTCTGGCCGCAAAGTTCAATAAGCTCTGGGTATTTGCCGAGATTCTGCTGTTTGTGCTGGTGGGTGCCACCGTTGATCCCCACTACGCTGTGACTGCCGGGCCCAAGGCCATTCTGCTGATTCTGGGTGCACTGGCAATTCGCTGTGTGGGCGTGGCGGTATGCATGATCCGAACCGGTCTTTCCGCCGGAGAAAAGCTGTTCTGCATGGTGAGCTATCTGCCCAAGGCCACGGTTCAGGCGGCCATCGGCGGTATTCCTCTGGCCATGGGTCTTGGCTGCGGCGAACTGGTTCTGACGGTTGCCGTTCTGGCCATTCTGATTACTGCACCGCTGGGTGCTTTTTTGATCGACCTGTGCAGCACACGGCTTTTGAATAAGCCGGCAGATGATTTTCTGCCGGACGACTGATTGCGTTATCTGCAAAAGCAAAAGCGCCGCATCCCTCTGGGGATGCGGCGCTTTTCATTTTATCATGTGGTACCCCAGGCTTACTTGGTAAGCTTTTCCTTGAGCAGACCGCTGGCCTTGAAGCCGGGAATGCTGGTGGGCTCCAAACGAGATTCCACCTTGGTCTTGGGGTTGGTGAATGCCTTGGTTTTATGGGGTCGCATCTCAAACCGGCCAAAACCGGCGATGGTCACCTTTTCGCCTGCTTTCAGCTGCTCCGTGATGGTATCAAAAATGCTGTCCATCACTTCTTCAACCAGTCTGGCATCCAATTCCGTATCCACTGCAACTGCGCTAATCAACTGGGATCGAGTCATACTTGCTTCCCTCCACACTTGTTATCATCCTGCTCCCTGGACGATTTGTCCAGCTAACTCAAAATTCCTCTACGAGCATGATTATATACGATGCAAGGATTTTTTACAAGCAGGTGCTCTTTAATTTCACATTTTAGAAATCATTTGTATATATTTGCGCAAAACCTCGGCCCTGTTGGGCTTAAAGCTTGGAGATATCGACCAGTTCTACCTCTTCCAGAGTGTGGCCAGCCTGCAACGTTTTAACCAGAGCACGTGCAGTGTCGATGGCAGTCAGGCAGGGAATGGACAATTCGGCAGTCTTGCGGCGCAGCTTTACGCTGTCACGGCGGGGGCTGCGGCCCTTGGAGCTGGTACTGATCACGTAATCCACCAGGCCGCTTTCCAGCAGGTCCATGATGTTGGGATGCTCTGCGCTGATGGGACGAACCTCATTGCAGGGAACCATGGCCTGGTTCAGGTAGTGGGCAGTGCCGCTGGTGCCGTAGAGCTTATAGCCCAGCTCACGCAGACGCCATGCGATATCCACCAGTTCCTGCTTGTCGCCGTCCTTGACGGTCAGGATGCAGCAGCTGCCGGGACCGGGCTTCTTGAACTGATAGCCTGCGCCCACCAGACCCTTGAGCAGGGCTTCGGGATAGGTGCGGCCAATGCCCAGAACCTCACCGGTGCTCTTCATCTCAGGTCCAAGCTGGGTATCCACGTCATGCAGCTTTTCAAAGCTGAACACGGGAACCTTGACAGCCACATAATCGGCTTCCTTGTGCAGGCCGGTGCCGTAACCCATGTCACGCAGCTTTTCGCCCAGGCAGCAGCGCACAGCCAGTTCCACCATGGGTACGCCGGTAACCTTGCTGATGTAGGGCACGGTACGGCTGGAACGGGGGTTCACCTCGATGACGTAAACCTGCTCGTTCTGCACAACGTACTGTACGTTAACCAGACCTACCACCTTGAGCTCGCGGGCAAAGCGGCCAGTGTACTCCACCAGCATATCAATAACCTTTTTGCTCAGGTTCTGGGGCGGGTAGATGCTGATCGAGTCACCGGAGTGAATGCCGGCACGCTCCACGTGCTCCATGATACCGGGGATCAGGAAATCCTCGCCGTCACAGATGGCGTCCACTTCGCACTCGGTGCCCATCACATACTTATCCACCAGCACGGGGTTGGTCATATCCACATGGCTGGTGATGATCTTCATATACTCGGTTACGTCTGCATCGTTGTAGGCAATGATCATGTTCTGACCGCCCAGAACGTAGCTGGGACGCAGCAGCACAGGATATCCGATGGTGCGGCCTGCTTCCAGCGCTTCCTCGGTGGTAAACACGGTGGTGCCGGCGGGACGGGGAATCTTGCAGCGCTCCAGCAGTTCGTCAAAGCGCTCGCGGTCCTCGGCCTCGTCGATGGCATCGGCGGGAGTGCCCAGAATGCGCACGCCCTTATCGGTGAGGTGCTTTACCAGCTTGATTGCAGTCTGGCCGCCGAACTGAACCACGCAGGCCCAGGGCTTTTCCACTTCCAGAATCTGATCCACGCTCTCGGGAGTCAGAGGATCGAAGTACAGGCGGTCACCGGTATCAAAGTCGGTGGAAACCGTTTCGGGGTTGTTGTTGACCAGAACAGCCTCACAGCCGTGTTCTTTCAGAGTCCATACGCAGTGCACACTGCAATAGTCGAACTCGATGCCCTGACCGATGCGGATGGGGCCGCTGCCGAATACCAGAACCTTCTTCTTGTCGGGATCGCTGTTCTTGGCGATGAACTGGCTGGCTTCGTCCTCCTCGTCAAAGGTGGAGTAGAAGTAAGGGGTCTTTGCGTCGAACTCAGCGGCGCAGGTATCTACCATCTTGAAGCCGGCCTTCAGCTTGCAGGGGGCTGCCTGACCGGAAATGCGGGTGATGGTCTTATCCAGGAAGCCCAGACGCTTGGCTTCGGCATACTTCTCTTCGGTCAGAGTGCCCTCAGCCAGAGCGTTCTCCATGTTGGCCAGGTTCTGCATCTTTGCCAGGAACCAGGGGTCAATCATGGTAATGTTGTAGATCACGTCAATGGATACGCCGCGCTTCAGAGCCTCGTACACGCAAAAGGCGCGCTCGGAATCCTGCACATGCAGGTGCTCCACCACTTCTTCGGTGGTCATTTCGGTGAAGGCAGGCAGGGTCAGAGTGTCCATGCCCAGCTCGATGCTGTTGACAGCCTTCATCATGGCGGCCTCGAAGCTGTTGCCGATGGCCATGATTTCGCCGGTAGCCATCATCTGAGTGCCCAGGGCCTTATCGGCGTAAACGAACTTATCAAAGGGCCACTTGGGGTACTTGACCACGATGTAGTCGATGGTGGGCTCGAAGCAGGCAGTGGTGCAGCCGGTAACTTCGTTCTTGATTTCGTCCAGAGTGTAGCCGATGGCAATCTTGGTGGCAACCTTGGCGATGGGGTAACCGGTGGCCTTGCTGGCCAGAGCGGAAGAACGGCTTACGCGGGGGTTAACCTCGATTACGGCATACTCAAAGCTGTCCGGCTTCAGAGCGAACTGGCAGTTGCAGCCGCCCTCGATGCCCAGCTCGGTGATGATGTCCAGAGCAGCCTGACGCAGCATATTGCACTCTTTGGCGGACAGGGTCTGAGTGGGAGCCACAACGATGGAGTCACCGGTATGCACGCCCACGGGGTCCATGTTTTCCATGTTGCACACGGTGATTACGTTGCCGGCGGAGTCGCGGATTACCTCGTACTCGATCTCCTTCCAGCCGGTGATGCACTTCTCAACCAGGATCTGGTGAATGGGAGACAGACGCAGACCGTTGGTGGCAATCTCATGCAGCTTTTCCACGTTTTCGCAGATACCGCCGCCGGTGCCGCCCATGGTGAATGCGGGACGCACGATGACAGGATAGCCGATCTCGCTGGCAAACTTCAGGGCGCTGGGCAGGTCTTCCACAACCTTACTGGGGATGCAGGGCTGGCCCAGCTTTTCCATGGTGTCCTTGAACAGCTGACGGTCCTCGGCACGGTCGATGGTGTCGGGCTTGCAGCCCAGCAGACGCACGCCGTGCTCTTCCAGAAAGCCGCTGCGGGCCAGTTCCATCGCCAGGTTCAGGCCGGTCTGGCCGCCCAGGTTGGGCAGAATGGCATCGGGCTTTTCCTTTTCGATGATGCGCTTGATTACAGCGGGCACCAGAGGCTCCACATAGACGTGATCCGCAATGTCCGGATCGGTCATGATGGTGGCGGGGTTGGAGTTGGCCAGTACAACCTCAATGCCTTCCGCTTTCAGTGCGCGGCAGGCCTGGGTTCCGGAATAGTCGAACTCGGCGGCCTGGCCGATGATGATAGGACCGCTGCCGATTACAAATACTTTTTTAATACTGGGATCCTTAGGCATCTCAGTGCACCCCCTTGATGGTTTCGATGAACTCGTCGTATACGCAGTCGGTACCGCGTCCGCCGCCGTCTACGCGGGGCTGGAACTGTACAGTCCGGCAATTCCATGCAGCGTACTGAACGCCGGCGCAGCTGCCGTCCTGTGCGTTGGTGTAGGTGACCTGGCAGCCTGCGGGCAGGGTGTCTGCCTGCACGGCAAAGCCGCAGTTCTGGTTGGTGGTGAACATACGGCCGGTAGCAGCCTGACGCACGGGCTTGTTGGCACCGCGGTGACCGCACAGCATCTTTTCCACCTTGGCGCCGGCAGCCAGAGCAATCAGCTCGTGGCCCAGGCCAATGCCCAGGGTAGGAATGCCGCTGTCCAGTGCAGCCTTGAGGGCGGGCAGCACGTCTGTCTGCCATGCGGGATCGCCGGGGCCGTCGGCCACAACCAGACCGTCAGCCTGCAGCTCGCTCAGGCGAGCAAGGCCGGTGGTGCCGGGCAGCACGGTTACCTGGCAGCCGCGCTGAGCCAGGGCATCTGCAAGGCCGCTCTGGCAGCCGAAGTCCAGGAAAGCCAGATGGGGCTTGCCGCCCTGATTCAGAACCTTCTCTGCGGCGGGCACGGCAGCAGCTGCTGCATCCTTGCCGCTGTAGGCCTGAATTTTAGCCATCAGGTCGGCCTTTTCGGCATCGCTCATGGAGTCATATTCGGTGGTCACGGCGCCGTTCAGCGCACCCTGATCCCGCAGCACACGGGTCAGTGCACGGGTATCAATACCTTCGATGCCCACAACGCCCTGCTGTGCCAGAAAATCGCCGATGGACAGCTTGCAGCGGAAGTTGCTGGGCGCTGCACAGGCTTCCCGCACAATATAACCGGTGGCCCACACACGGGGGCTGACCTGATCTTCCAGGTTCAGGCCGCTGCCCGCTGCCAGCGGATAGGTTTGGGCCAGCAGTTGACCTGCATAGCCGGGATCGGTAACGGTTTCTTCAAAGCCGGCCATGCCGGTGTTGAACACTACCTGGCCCAGAGCGGTGCCGGCTGCGCCGACGCTCTTACCCCGGAAAACCAGACCATTTTGCAGTACTAAAGCTGCGTTCATCTTATTAACTCCCCTTTCGGTTATACGGTTGCAGACTCTTACAGGGTCTGCTTTGCCTCCTGCTTCATCTTACGGCTGCCCAGATGTACCAGGGGCAGTTCACCCTTCTGGCAGATGGGGCACTCTTCGGGGGCATAGTTGGGCAGGTCCAGCTTTGCAGCGCTGGCCAGAATGGGAATGGGGCTGGGAGCTTCGGCCTTGGTGCGGTCTACCACGCACACAATGCCCAGGCACTCGCCGCCGGCCTCTTCAATCACGCGCTTGGTTTCCAGGCTGGAGATACCGGTGGTCACCACGTCCTCAGCAATGATGCACTTTTCGCCGGGCTGGATGGAGAAGCGCTTCAGGCACATCTGGTTGTCCACACGCTCGGTGAAGATGGTGCGCTTGCCCAGCTGACGGCCCAGCTCGTAAGCGTACACGATGCCGCCCATGGCAGGTCCTACAATCACGTCAACATCCAGGTCGCGCACCTTGTCTGCAACAACCTGCATTACCTGAGCGCACTTGTCGGGATACTGCTGCAGATAAGCCATCTGGCAGTAGGCGCTGGAATGACGGCCGCTGCTCAGCAGAAAGTGGCCCTCCAGGAAAGCGTCGCAGCTCTTCAGAATTTCTAATACGTCAGTCATGTTTATTCCCTCTCCCTCATATCATCGGTAATTGGATTTCGGTATGGATTCAGCGGGCACAGCCGCGGATCTCGTCCAGAGTTTTAACGCCGTGGGCATCCATCCAGGCGTTCATTTCCCGGGTGATGGTTTCCATTGCCCGGGGATTTGAGAAGTTTGCCGCGCCCACCTGCACAGCGGTGGCGCCGGCCATGATAAATTCCAGTGCATCTTTGCCTGTGGCAATGCCGCCCAGACCGATCACGGGGATTTTCACCGCACCCACGGCCTGCCAAACCATACGCAGGGCAATGGGCCGCACCGCCGGACCGGACAGGCCCGCAAAGATGTTGTTGAACACCGGACGGCGCTTTTCCAGGTCGATGGCGCAGGCCTGGAAGGTATTGGTCAGGCTGATGGCATCCGCACCGGCGGCTTCCACCGCCTGGCACATACTGGGGATGTCCTGTGCCTGAGGGCTGAGCTTTACGATCAGGGGCTTCCGGCAGACCTTGCGCACCATTTCGGTCACAGCACCGGCGGCTTTTGCTTCCACGCCGTAGGCCATACCGCCCTCTTTCACGTTGGGGCAGCTGATGTTCAGCTCGATCATATCCACATCGGTGGCACTGAGCATTTCAGCGCCCTGGATATACTCTTCTTCGCTGTGGCCGCCCAGGTTTGCAATGGCTGCCACGCCGTATTTTTCCTTGAGGGCCAGCATCTGGGGCAGCTCCACGTCGATGAAGTGCTGCACACCGGGGTTTTGCAGACCGATGGAGTTAATCAGGCCGCTGGGTGTTTCCCACAGGCGCTCGCCCTGATTGCCGGCCTGGCCGTGCAGGGTCAGGCCCTTGCCGCTGATGCCGCCGATGCAGCTCAGATCCACCAGACCCTCATACTCGGGGCCGTAACCCACCGTGCCGGATGCACCGATCACCGGGCCGTTCAGCCGCTGGCCCAGCAGATTTACATGCAGGTCTGCCATCAGAACACCTCCTGTGCGTTAAAGACGGGGCCTTCCTTGCATACGCATTTTGCCCCGGTATGGGTGTGGCAGGTGCAGCCAAGGCAGGCGCCGATGCCGCAGGCCATCTTGTTTTCCAGGCTGACGAAGCAGGGCGTGCCTTTTTCCTTGCACAGGGCAGCCACTGCCTTCATCATGGGCGTGGGGCCGCAGCACAGCACCACGTCAAACTGCTCGGGGTTCAGAATCTGGGTGACAAAGCCGTGATGGCCTTCGCTGCCGTCGTCGGTGGCAATGTGGATGCCGGTAACGTGGGGCTGGAACCACTCCAGACCGTAGCTGCCGCTGCGGAAGCCGCAGAAGAACTCCGGGCGTTTGCCGGCAGCGTCCAGCTCACGCACCACCTGAAGCAGGGGTGCGGTGCCGATGCCGCCGCCCACCACTGCGATGCGGCCGCTGAAATCGGCAGGAACAAAGCCGTTTCCGGCAGGGCCGGTTACGGTGAGGGTGTCTCCCTCAGAGAGCAGAGCCAGCTTTTCGGTGCCGGGGCCCTTTACTTCATACAGGAATTGCAGCTCGCCGCTTTCGGCATCATAATAATGCACGCTGATGGGGCGGCTGAGGGTAGGAGCTTCGTCGGCAGCCCAGCTGCGCAGCATGAAGAACTGGCCTGCATGGGGTGCGTGCTCCCGGTCGGGCCAGATGACCCGCAGCAGACGCACATTTTCGGTGATGCTCTGCTGGCTCAGAACAGGCAGATCAAAGCAGACTGCAGGCATGAGCAATGGCCTCCTTCATCTTGACACACTCGTTGTAAGAAGCCTCGGCAAAGGCAACGCCGGGCTGCTTCTTGTAGGCCAGCAGGATGCCGCGGCTGCTGTTGACCACGCCGCCGTTGCCTGCGGTCAGGTACTGGGCAATGTCATCCGCAGTGCCGCCCTGTGCGCCGTAACCGGGGATCAGGAAGAAGCTGTCCTTATAGCGGGCGCGGATCTCGCTGGCCTCCTCGATGTGAGTGCCGCCGATCACCAGACCCAGGCTGGAGTAACCGGCTTCGCCCATGCAGTCCATACCCAGGGTATGCAGCTTATCGCCCACCATGTCGTACACGTGACGGCCGTCTGCCAGCTTTTCGTACTCAAAATCCTTGGCGCCGGGGTTGGAGGTGCGCACCAGAGCAAACAGACCCTTGCCCTTTTCCTTTACATAAGGCAGATAGGGAGCAATGGAATCCAGACCCATGTAGGGGGCCAGAGTGATGAAGTCGGCCTCAAAATCGCCCTCAAAGTGAGCCTTTGCGTACATTTCAGCGGTCTTGGCAATGTCGCCGCGCTTGATGTCCGCAATCACGGGCAGGCCCTGCTCGCGCAGCATGGCCAGAGTCTTGGCATAGGCGTTCATGCCGTCCAGGCCCAGGCTCTCGTAGTAGGCAATCTGCACCTTGAAGCAGCCGGCCACATCCTTGGTGGCGTCAATGATAGCCTGGTTAAAGCGAACCAGGTTCTCACCGGCAGTCAGCTCGGGACGCACAAAGTCGGCGGGAATGTAGCTGAAGTCGGTATCCAGGCCCACACATACCGGGCCGCGGGCTTCCACTGCTGCATAGAGCTTGTCCATGTTGGTCATCGTTTGTTCCTCCATTTTACATTTTGTTTATCATTATCCGTATTGTACTATCGGTAATCTCTTATTCTTCTGCCTGATAGGTGATCTTGCCGCCCTTGATGGTGGTGCACACCTTGCCGTACAGCTTCTGACCGTGGTAGGGGCAGTTGTGGCTCTTGCTGTGCAGCAGATTCTTATCCACCACATAAGGAGTTTCCAGATCCACCAGCACCAGATCTGCATCCATGCCCACGCCCAGACGGCCCTTGTTGTTCAGACCCAGAATGACGGCCGGGTTGGTGCTCATCAGGCGGCTCAGCAGCTCCAGCGGCAGGCCGCGCTGCACGCACAGAGCCGTGTAGCACACACCGAATGCAGTTTCCAGACCCACCATACCGGCTGCACCTGCGGCCTTGTCCTCTTCGGTATGAGGAGCATGGTCGGTAGCAATGGCATCCACGGTGCCGGTTACGATTCCACGCACCAGAGCGTCCACATCCTCACGGGCACGGATGGGCGGGTTTACCTTCAGGCCGTTGCACTCGCTGCCTGCCTGCGGTACCGGATTGCCGGTATTGGGATCAATCATGCTGTCCACGTCGTGGAACCACAGGTGATGAGGCGTTACTTCGCAGGTGACGGGAGCGCCCTTCCACTTGGCAGCCTCCACGGCTTCCACGGCCTCCTTGGTGCTCACATGGCACAGATGCAGCCGGGCATCGTAATACTCTGCCAGGTGAATGTTGCGGATGGTTTCCAGGTTTTCGGCCAGGCGGTAATCCCAGGCACTGATCTCCATCTCTTCCGCATGGCTCATCAGCACCAGGCCGCGCTCATGGCACAGGGCAAAGGCCTTGGCCATAACGGCGTTGTTTGCCACGCCCTTGCCGTCATCGCTGATAAAGCGCAGATCCTGCGGCAGGCTTTTCAGATGATCCAGCGTTTCGCCGTCGAAGCCCTCGGTAATGGACACGGTCTGATTTACGTCACACAGACCAATGCGGCGGGCCTCTTCCATCACGGCGTGGGCCTGCATACTGTCCGAGCAGACCGGCCGGGTGTTGGCCATCAGATTTACGAAGGTGTATCCACCAGCAGCAGCTGCTGCGCTGCCGGTTGCAATATCCTCTTTATGCTCAAAGCCGGGTGTGCGCCAGTGGCAGTGCAGGTCGATAAATGCAGGCAGTACCGTGCGGCCATGCGCATTCAGCACTTCCTGACCATGCGTGGGCAGGCCAATGCCCATCGCGTAGATTCGTCCATCCTGCAGCCAGAGATCCAGCACACGGCCGTCGGCGGTTTTTGCATTCTTGATGATCATGTGATTTTCCCCTTTCCCCGAATGGCCGGGCAAAAAAAAAGGCTTTTCCACAAACGGGAAAAGTCAAACACAAAGAAAAAGGGACGAAAACAAACCGCAAATAACGAAAAAAGGGAACACGACCACTTGCCGAAAGTCCATAACTTTGCAGCCGTTGTGCGCCATGTGTTCCCTCCGTTCCGAGGCCCTGCTGTGCGGCAGACCTCTGCGTTCGTCCCTCATATTTCTTCATATTTTATCATATAAATTCTGATTGTGTCAATCAGTCTGGGGGTCCGGCAAGGGCCAAGGTTTGCTGCTGGAGCAGCCCTTTTTTTAGCAATTTTCACCAACCGGTGCACTTTTTCTTCGTATAGTACGACTATTGACCCAAACGCCGCTTTTCCCTGTTACAGCATCCGGTCATTTATAAAGATCCCTGTCAGTTTTGGCACACCGAAGGCATCCGCAAACATCTGACATTTGCATAAAAACAGATAATATACATTGCGCCCGCACATCCGCAATGTTTCAAAATTGCCCTGGCCTTTGGCCAGCACCACATCTGCCTGCTGCCATGCACGCAGGGCTTCGCCGGTGAGCTCCTCGGCACAGGTGCCCGCCACGGCAGCGCCGCTGTCCAGCACCGGAGCCGCCTGCTCAAGCCCCACCTGCTGCGCATCCTGCCGGGTTGCATCGTTAATCACCGGTGCACCCCGCACCATCACCCGAACACCGAGCTGCGGATACAGACGGCGCAGTGTTTGAATCAGCAATTTGTCCATGACAATCTCGCCGCAGTTGTCTGTAATGTACAAAAGCTGTTTCGCTTCGGTCAAATCCCGGCGAAACGCTTCCACCACCCTGGGGTCCAGCGGAGTTTCCGCATCCAGCAGGGTCAGCAGCCGGCTTTCGTCCACCTGACTCAGGGCACCGAAATCAATATAGTTGCCTGCCAGTGCATAGTGCAGGGCAGCCGACAGCGGGTCCCCGGCACTGCGAATCTTTTCGCGGACCGCATCCTCGCAATTCAGCATCAGGGCATTGAAGTGCTGCTTGATCGGGCCAAAGGGGTCCGAAGGCCCAAACAGCTCCTCGCGCAGCGCGCTGACTCGGCGCAGCAGCACCGGTGCACTGTCCGATGCCGGGGCATCCGCTACAATCCGCAGCAGACGCTGCATATAGGCAAGGCGCTGCTCTTCCGATGCATCCGGCGGACAGAAGTTCAGGTTCTTGTCCAGAATGCAGCGGATGCAGTCCGCTCGAAGTCGATTCATTAAAGGCATCTCCTTATCGTTTTTTCACAAATCCGCCCAGCCTTTGGGCTGTTTCCCGCAGATTTTCCTGCCGCAGTGTGGTGGGGTCAAACCGCAGCACTTTAAAATTCAGTTCAAACAATACACCAATGCCAATGGCACTGACCACCGTGCCGATTCCCAGCTGGCCGCCGGTCAGGCCGCCCACCAGAATGGCAATCAGCTCCATGCTGCTGCGGCAGATGCCCACCGACCGGTGAATGTGGCGGGCAATGCCCACGGTGAGCGCATCCCGGGGCCCGCTGCCCAGCTCTGAGGACATATACAGCCAGGTGCCCAGTGTAATCAGCTCCAGCCCACCCACCAGTATGGCAAGGCCCGGCCAGAAGCTGTGCTGCTGCCGAATCAGCCCGGTTGCCAGAATGGCATCCAGCATCATGCCGGTGAGCAGAATGTTCAAAATGGTACCCACACCAATCTGTTCGCCCAGAACCACGGCGATCAGGATGGCCGCAACACCCACAATCACACTGGCGGCGCCAAATGTAATGCCGGTCACATTGGAAATGCCCTGATGCAGAACGCTCCAGGGTTCGGTGCCGATGTTGGCCTGCACGGTCATTACGATTCCCACTGCGCTCACTGCCAGACCGGCAATCAGCTTGAACAGGCGAATTCCATAACTATCATGCTGCATGGTCACAGATTCATTCCTTTCCGTTCTCATTGACGTGGTTGTTTTTACTCAGAGATACAGTTCGCCCCAGCGGTCGGTTGCCTGATAACCCAGCCGATGGTACAGCTCTGCTACCTCGTCATACCCGCTGATGAGTACCGGCCGCTTGCCCTGTTTCACAATATGCGCGGTGAGCCATGCCGACACTGTACTGCCCAGCCCCCGGCCCCGGCATTCCGGAACTACGGCCACCGCTGCCACCGCGCCCGCCTCTGCATCGGAGCTGATCACGCTGCCGGTTGCCACCGGGCAGCCGTTTTCCGTGAGCAGAATGGTCTGAGCGGCACCGGCCTGCCAGCGTTTTTCAAGATCCGCTGCCCAGGGCTCGTATTCCAGATGATCCCGGTAATACTCATGACTCCGGCACAGCACCTGATACACCGCCTTGGCATCCTGCGTCAGCGCAATTTCGCCATCCGGAACAGCCGGCGGCTCCGAAAAGGGATACTCCATAAAAAACGAGGATTCCATTTCTCCGCCAAGAATTTTTTGCAGCCGCGTATCCTGTTCCAGGGTGGAGTCGATCTCCACTGCGCCCTTCTGCTTTACAAACGCAGCCAGCTCTTCGATGGGCGGCCCGCCGATGGTGACAATGGTCAGCACATCTCCGTTCAGATGCAGGGCTGCATCCGGCCGGCCCGCGGCATCCAGGCTGAGATAAAAGCTGTGGCGGGTATCCGTCAGGCCGTACAGCTGCAAAGATGCCAGGGCTCTGGAGCCGAAAACGTGTTCAAAACTGCATACCTTTGAAAAAAGTTTCTGCTGATCGCTGCGCAGCGGGCAAATCATGGATGGTTCCTCCTTTGCTGATCCGTGGGCAAAAATATGCGTGAGTTCATAATTTTATTCTAATATATTCCCTCCATTCTTTCAATCACAGCATACCATTTCGCTCACAACTTTGTAGTATTTACAACTTCTTAGCGACAAGAAACTGTGAATATTGCACAAAAACTATTGTTTTCAACGGAAGGTTTGTGTTAGGATTCAGGCAACGAAAACGGAATTCCACGGGAAGAGGAGGCCCGTGGGCATCAAGCAAGGTTCCGCGCCTGCTGCACTGTGCCCGCAGCACGGAACAGACAAATCCCGCTGGGCACAGAATCATTTGAATGAGGTGAATCAACTTTGGAAACAAAAACAACTGCGGCTGCGGCCCCCGAACGCGATTCCTGGAAAAGCAAGTGGGGTTTTATTCTGGCGTGCATCGGCTCCGCCGTTGGCATGGGCAACATCTGGTTGTTCCCCAGCCGCGTGGCCACTTACGGCGGTGCATTCCTGGTAGCGTATTTTCTGTTTGATGTTCTGATCGGTTTTTCCGGCGTAATCGGTGAGATGGCCCTGGGCCGCCGTGCACGCACCGGTCCCATCGGCGCCTTCCAGCAGGCTGGTTCCAGCCGCAGCGCCGGTCTGGGCCGTACAGGTGCAGCGCTGGGTGCCATCCCCATGCTGGGTGCTCTGGCTCTGGCCATCGGCTACTCGGTTGTAGTGGGCTGGATCTTTAAGTACACCTTTGGTTCCATTACCGGCAGCGCTCTGAGCTATGGTGCCGATGTGGGCGATGTTTCCGGCTATGCAGGCGCTTTTGAGAGCACTGCTTCTGCCTTTGGCAACAACACCTGGCTGCTGATCGCTCTTGTCATCACCTTTGCCATCATGGTTATGGGCATTGCGGGCGGCATTGAAAAAGCCAATAAAATCATGATTCCCCTGTTCTTTTTGCTGTTCCTGGGTCTGGCCATTTATGTGGCTTTGCAGCCCGGCGCCATGAACGGCTACCGCTATATGTTTACCGTTGATCCCAAGGTTCTGGCAGATCCCATGATGTGGGTTTATGCTTTGGGCCAGTCGTTCTTCTCGCTGTCTCTGGCCGGCAACGGCACCGTAATCTACGGCAGCTATCTGCCCGACACGGAAGATATTGTAAGCTCTGCCTGGAAGGTTGCCCTGTTTGATACGCTGGCTGCCATGCTGGCCGCTCTGACCATTGTGCCCGCCATGGCTGCCGCAGGCAACACCACCTTCGGCGGCGGCCCCGGCCTGATGTTCATTTATCTGCCCAACCTGTTTGCTGCCATGCCCGGCGGCCGCATTGTAATGATTGTATTCTTCATTGCCGTGCTGTTTGCAGGCCTGACTTCTCTGGTAAACCTGTTTGAAGCCCCCATCGCCACCTTGCAGGATAACCTGCATTTCAGCCGCGGCAAGGCCGTTGTGCTGATTGGCATTGTGGGCGCCTGCGTAGCCCTGTGCATTCAGGGCATCGTCGGCAACTGGATGGACTTCGTTTCCATTTACATCTGCCCCCTGGGCGCCGGCCTTGCCGGTATCATGTTTGCATGGATCTGGGGCCGCAAGGCTGTTGAGGAGGAAATCAGCAAGGGCCGCACCCATGCAATCGGCCGCTGGTACTATCCCCTGTACAAATACGGCTTCTGCATTCTGACCACGGTTGTGTTCGTGTGCGGCATCGTATTTGGCGGCATCGGTTAACTGCCATCTCCTTTGCCCGGGAACTGCACCTTCCGGGTAATCCAACAAAACCCAACAGGGCCGCTCTTTTATGGGAGCGGCCCTGTTGGGTTTATATATTATATAATGTATGGGAGAATTACAGATTTTGCACCTTGGACAGAAATTCCTTCAGACGGGGATCGTGGGGATCCGCAAAAATTTCGCCGCTGGGCCGGTCCTCCTTGATGGTTCCGTCCGCGATGAACAGCACCCGGCTGGATACCTCGCGGGCAAAGCTCATCTCATGCGTAACAACCACCATGGTCATGCCTTCTTTCGCCAGACCCTTCATAACGTCCAGCACTTCGCCCACCATTTCGGGGTCCAGTGCGCTGGTGGGCTCATCAAACAGCATCACGTCCGGTTCCATGGCCAGTGCGCGCACAATGGCCACACGCTGCTTCTGACCGCCGGACAGCTGAGCGGGATAGCTGTCTGCCTTATCGGCCAGACCTACACGCTCCAGCAGAGCCATAGCCTTTTTGCGGGCTTCTTCTTTATCAATGCCGCGAATCTTGACCGGGGCAGCAGTGATGTTGTCCAGCACGGTCATGTTGTTGAACAGATTGAACTGCTGGAACACCATGCCGATTTTCTGGCGGTGCTGGTCGATGTTGACCTTTTTATCGCAGATGTCCACGCCCTCAAAGAAGATATGGCCGGACGTGGGTTTTTCCAGTAGGTTCAGGCAGCGCAGGAAGGTACTTTTACCGCCGCCGGAAGGGCCGATTACGGCCACAACTTCGCCTTCGTGAATGGTCACGTTCACACCGGTAAGCACGTTCAGCTTGCCGAAGCTTTTTTTCAGATCCTGAACCACCAGCAGCTCTTTGCCGGATGTCTGTGCATTACTTGTTGCCATTGGTCATTCTCCTTTCAAAGCAGGCGATCAGCCGGGAAGTAGTAAAGGTCATTACAAAGTAGATCAGTGCAGCAATCAGCAGGGTTTCCAGCTGAATAAAGGTTACGGAAATAACGCCGTTGGTACGATACATCAGGTCCGCAATACCGATGATGGACACAATCGAGCTCTCCTTGATTACGGTAACGAACTCGTTGCCCAGAGCAGGCAGAATGTTCTTGATTGCCTGGGGCAGCACCACCATGCGCATGGTCTGGCCCTGGGAAAAGCCCAGCGAGCGGGCGGCTTCCGTCTGACCCTTGTCCACTGCCTGAATGCCGGAGCGCACAATCTCGGCCACATAGGCACCGGAGTTGATGCTCATGGCAAAGATGCCGGCCATAAAGCGGTCAAAGTTGGGGATAAAGCTGACCGTGGGGAAGGTGATGCCGGTCATGGGCAGGCCATAATAAATGAACATCAGCTGAATCATCAGAGGTGTGCCGCGGATAAATTCGATGTAGGCGTTTGCAAACCAGCGTGTGGGCTTGAATTTGCCCATTTTCATCACCGCCAGCAAAGTGCCCAGCAAAGTACCAATCAGCACCGTAAAAAGCGCAATGATCAGAGTGCTTCGCACGCCATCAAAAAAGAAGCTGTGGTATTTGGCCCATATTTTGCCCACGCGGCTGAAAAAGTACATAAATCCTTCAAAAAAGCTCATATCGCCAGTCCTTTCCACAACAGAGCATCCCTGCGCCTATGACGCGGGGATGCCTGTTTTGATCATACTTGTTTTTTAGGGGGTCCGGGATGCTTAGATGCCCAGAGTCTTGCTCAGCTCAACAGCCTCGTCGTAAGCGGCCTGGAAGCTGCCGTCAGCCACAACATTTTCCATAACGGCATTGACCAGAGCCAGCAGATCGTCGCTGCCCTTGGGCAGAACGGCGGCCTTGCCCACGTCGATGTCCTCGCTGCTGAAATCAAAGTTGCCTACAACCAGCTGATCGTTATTGGCTACCAGACCTTCGGCCACAGCGCCGTCCACAACCAGACCTGCAATGTTGCCGTTTACAACTTCCAGAGCCAGAGCGGGCCATTTGTCCAGCTCGAACAGCTTGCTGTCGGGGAATACGCTGGTGATGATCTTGCTCTGAACAGTGCCGCGCTGTGCGCCCAGCTGCTGACCCTTCAGGCTTTCCTTGGTTGCGTAGGTTTCTTCGTTGCCCTTCTTAACCAGCAGCATCTGGGCATCCTTCTGGTAAACCTTGGAGAAGTCGATCTCCTTGGCACGCTCTTCGTCCACGCTGAAGGCTGCAATGCCGATGTTTACCTGACCGGCCTTGACTGCGGGAATGATGCCGTCAAATGCCATGTCCACGATCTCCAGCTTGACGCCCAGAGCGTCGGCTACCTGCTGGGACAGCCAGATGTCGCAGCCGGCAAAGTTGCCGTCCATATCAACGAACTCAAAGGGTGCGTACTGAGCTTCGGTACCAACTACCAGCTTGCCGGCAGCCTTGATTGCATCAATCGTTTCACCGGTGAACTGTGCGTACTCCTCAGCGTGTGCGCTGCTTGCTGCGGGAGCGGACTCCGGAGCTGCTGCAGAAGATGCAGAGCCGGAACCGGATGCGGAACCGCCGCAAGCAACCAGAGAGAGCGCCATCAGCGCTGCCATTGCCATTGCCACAATCTTTTTCATGATACTTTCTCCTCCATACACAAAAGTTAATGTTCTCTGCGGACGCCCCACGCTGTCCGCAAGGGATATCGTTTTCTTCGGGAGGTGCTTGCCTCCCTGCTATGTGTATGATTATACACTCTTTCCCGGGGTTTGCAAGCATTTTATGAAAAAATATTCATTTTCAGCACAAGTCCGGCGCTTTGCACAACTCAGAGTCTGCCGCCGCCGAGTTCTATGCGCATTTTGCCGCTTTTCCAGCTAATTCAATGGTTTTCCGGTGCTAAAGGTCCTGTTTCACACTATGCAAAGGTCGATTTTTCGCCCCTTCGGCTGGATTTTACAGCCGTTTCGTTATGCATAAAATTGCATATGCTGTGTATATTTTGCCAGCAGCACCGGATTCGGTGCCGCTGCGGCAGCGAATTACAGCCCCAGTGCGGCGATGCGGTCAAAGGCTTCGGACAGCTTTTCCCGCGATACTGTGCAGGCAATGCGCACATATCCTTCGCCGGCGCTGCCGAAGGCGTTGCCCGGAACCATAGCCACATGGGCCTGCTGGCGAACCTTTTGGCAGAACTGCGCCGAAGTAAGGCCGGTTTCGCGGATGTTCATAAACAGATAGAACGTGCCCTGAGGCGGCAGCACCGACAGATGCTTTATTTCATTGATGCGCTGAGCCGCAAAAGACACACGGTCCCGATACGCGCCGGTGTAGGTGGTGCCGATCTCATCCCGCAGGCGAAGCGCTGCAATCGCGGCGCGCTGGCTGACCGACGGTGCCGAATAGACCAGATTTTCGTTGATGGCACGGGCGGTATCAATCACCGGGGCCGGTGCGATCAGGCAGCCTACACGCCAGCCGGTCATGATATAGTTCTTGGAAAAGCTGTTCAGCGTGATGGTGCGCTGTGCCATTCCCGGCATACTGCGGAAAGGCACAAAGGGAATCTGATACATATAGTCGGTGTAAATTTCGTCCACCAGCACGACCAGATCATGCTCCTCGGCTGCCTTTGCCACGGTACGGTAGGTTTCCATATCGTAGGCTGCACCGGTGGGATTGCAGGGGTTATTCAGAATCAGCGCCCGGGTGCGGGGGCCGATGGCCTGCTCCAGCCGCCGGGCATTGATGGCCCAGCCATCCTCTTCAAAGGTGGGCACTTCCACCGGAACGCCTCCGGCCAATTCTACCTGTTCCTTATAAGGGAAGAAGTAGGGCGAGAACAGCAAAACCTCATCACCGGGATTCAGCACTGCCATCAACGACAGGGCCATGCCCAGGCAGCTGCTGGCCGAAACGAACACCTCGCTCTTGTCAATCTGCATCTGAAAGCGGCGGGCGTAGTCCTGCCGAATGGCCTCGATCAGCTCCGGATCGCCCTGCGGATCGGTGTAGTGCGTGTGGCCTGCCAGAGCATCCTCCATCGCGGCCCGGGTGATGCGCTCATCCGTGACAAAATCGGTATCACCGATGGAAAGGTCGATCAGATCCGGCCAGCTTTCTTTTTTCATTGCATTCGCCATGGGATTCATCCCTGCGTCCTGAAAGCGGGCTGCCAGAATATTTTTCATTATGCTTCTCCTTTCAGCGCGGGGATCACAGTGGAACCGTTGGGAATGATATATGTGAGTTTATTGTCCAGATCCAGCCAGCTCAGCAGTTCCTGCAGGTCTGCCGTAGCGCGAACCCCCATCAGGGCCAGCGCCTCCGGGTCTGCTGTGGTGAGCATGAAAATTTTATATTTCTGAGCCTGCTCACAGTTCAGATAAAAGACGTAACCCGGAATGGTAAAGCCCTTGCGCAGTTCTTCATCCAGCGTGCCCCGCTTCAGGGGTTCCAGCCAGTCAAAATACTCTGCCGGGCCGCCGCCTTCCCGACATTCCGCCAGCAGCACCAGTGTACCGCCCGGACGCAGTGCAGGCTCTACATTGTCGATGGCTTTGGTTCCCTGATACAGCGACATATCCTTGGGATAACCGCCGCAGCTGGTAATGACCACATCCGCCTGCTCCTGAATGGGTGTTTCGTACATCTCGCAGGCAGCCTTGCAGGCTTCCAGCCAGGAATCCCGCCAGTGGCCCGCCAGAATGCGGCCCAGCTTCATCTGTGCCGTCATAACCAGATTGACCATATACAGATGATCCCCGATGGTTGCCGCCGCGCCGCACATATCCATGTGCAGGGGATTGCCCTCCAGCACGCCGTTGCCGATGGCCGGGTTGGAGTGAGGCTCCTTGGGGTCCAGCGACATGGCGTGGTTGTAGCGGATGGTTTCCAGACCGCTGATACCGGGCAGGATGCTTTTACGGCCGCCGCCGAAGCCCGCCATTACATGATGGGTGCAGGCTCCCAGTGCCACCACCTGCCGGCCCACTGCCAGCGGGTTCAGATAGATATGGTTGCCCAGTTCGGTTACACCGGTAAACACAAGATCATCCGCGCGGCAATCGTGGTTGACCACCGGAATGCGGTCATAGATTGCATCGGTAACCAGGGTGCGCAGTTCCTGCTGACTGCCGCCCGCATGGGTGCCGTTTGCCACCAGAATGATAATATCCTTGTCCGGGATGCCCGCCCGGTTCATGTAATCCACCAGATGGGGAATTACCCGATCCTGCCGCATCCAGAAACGGCTCATGTCACTGATAATCAGAGTGACCGGCTTGCCCGGCTGCAGCCACTGCGCCAGAGGCTGCTGATTGATCGGATGTTCCAGCGCCTGTTCCAGCGCCTGCGGAATATCGGACACCGCAGGCTTAACCGGGCCGTGCAGCTCCTCGATGCGACCATTGGAAGGCAAGGCCAGTTCCACTGTACCACTGCCGTATTTAAAACAAAACTTTTCCATTCTACTTCCTCCCCGGGGCATGAATTTCCCCCATCATACCACAGCAGTGTGCAAAAGTGCACCCCTTTTTTAGCGCACTGCACACAAAAAACAGGCAGTCTTTTGTGCAAAGACTGCCTGTTTTCGTTCCGTGCGGATGAAATTCTCAGGCGTTTCGGGCGCCGGCCAGGGCCTCCCGGTCCTGCCTGCGCTATTCCTCAATGGCCTGATTGAGCAGCATCTCTTTAACCTTCATCAGACGGATGGTGGAAGAGCGCTCGTTTTCATCCAGCTTCATGGTGATATACTTGATTTTTTCCTGCATATCGGGGATCACAACATATTCCAGCGCGTTGACACGGCGGCGTGTCTTTTCGATCTCCTGGGCCAGCAGCTGGCTGGTTTTTTCCACCTGCGCCAGCTGCAGCATATCCTGGAACACGGCCGAAAGCTCATCCACTGCGTCATCCAGCGAGCCGCTGGTGGCTGCAAAGGCATAGGGATAAATATTGCCCACGTCCTCGCTTTTTGTGGCAAAGTGATATTCCGGCACTTCCACCGACATGATATTGCGGTAAGTGGTGGTGAGCTCCACGCTCTGCATGGGGCAAAGCAGACTTTGCTCCATTACCTCGGTGCTCATCAGGGCGCTGGCCACGGTAAAGCTGCCGTGTGCTGCTACCAGCCCCTGTTCCACCTTGGCGCGCAGGGCACGGTCCTGCCGCACCACCTCCAGGAACTGCTTCATCAGTTCATCCCGCTTATCCTTGAGCAGCTTGTGCCCCCGCTGGGCGGTGCGCAGCCGGTTTTTCAGCCGGGTCAGCTCCATACGGGTAGGGTTTACGGTGGTGGATGGCATGGCACGTCACCTCCTCTTACTCTTCGGCCCCGGAAGCGTCGTCCGCCTCTTTGGGCCAGTACTTTTCAATCAGCTCGGGCTTAATGCGCTTGAGCTCGCTCTTGGGCAGAATGCTCAGCAGCTTCCAGCCCAGATCCAGCGTTTCCTGAATGCTGCGGTTCTCCTCCGGGCCCTGTGCCACATACTGCTTTTCAAATTCATCTGCGAACTTGGCATACAGCAGGTCGGTGGGGCTGAGGGCCGCTTCACCCAGAATGCTCATCAGCTCTTTGTTTTCCTTGCCGGTGGCATAGGCGGCAAACAGCTGGTTCATGGTTCCGGCGTGATCCTCACGGGTCTTGTCGGGGCCGATGCCCTTATCCTTCAGACGGGACAGGCTGGGCAGCACGTCCACCGGGGGAATGATGCCCTTGCGGTACAGCTCGCGGGACAGAATGATCTGGCCCTCGGTGATGTAACCGGTCAGGTCGGGGATGGGATGCGTTTTGTCATCCTCGGGCATGGTCAGAATGGGAATCATGGTGATGGAGCCGGGGCAGCCCAGACGGCGGCCGGCACGCTCGTACATGGTTGCAAGGTCGGTGTACAGGTAGCCAGGGTAGCCGCGGCGGCCGGGAACTTCCTTTTTGGCAGCGCTTACTTCGCGCAGAGCTTCGGCATAGTTGGTGATGTCGGTCAGGATGACCAGAACGTGCATTCCCTTTTCAAAGGCCAGGTACTCGGCTGCGGTCAGCGCCATACGCGGGGTGGCGATGCGCTCTACAGCAGGGTCGTTGGCCAGATTGGTGAACAGCACGGTGCGGTCGATGGCGCCGGTGCGGCGGAAGTCACTGATGAAGAAGTCCGCTTCCTCAAAGGTGATGCCGATGGCGGCAAATACTACGGCAAAATTGCCTGCATCGCCGCCCAGCACCTTGGCCTGACGGGCGATCTGTGCAGCCAGATCGGCATGGGGCAGGCCGCTGCCGGAAAAGATGGGCAGTTTCTGGCCGCGCACCAGAGTGTTCAGGCCGTCGATGGTGGAGATACCGGTCTGAATGAACTCGTTGGGATAGTCACGGGCGGCGGGGTTCATGGCCAGGCCGTTGATGTCCCGCTGCTCTTCAGCCAGAATGGCAGGGCCGCCGTCGATGGGCTTGCCCATGCCGTTGAACACGCGGCCCAGCATATCGCCGCTCACATCCAGCTGCAAAGGGTGACCCAGAAAACGAATTTTGGACTGTGCCAGGTTGATGCCTGCACTGGGCTCAAACAGCTGAACCACAGCGTTGTCGCCGTTGACCTCCAGCACCTTGCAGTGGCGGATGCTGCCATCCGGCAGTTCGATTTCGCCCAGCTCGTCGTAGCTTACGCCCTGAACCTGCTTGACCACCATCAGAGGGCCGTTGACCTCCTGAATGGTACGATATTCACGGATCATTCCTCCATGCCCCCTTTCTCGGCTGCATCCCCGATCTGCTGAGCCATATCGGCAGCGATGCGGGCATATGCCTCGTTGTATTCCTCGGCGGGCACGTTCTTTGCACGGCCGATGGCCTCACGCACAGGCAGACCGAACAGAGTCTGTGCATCCACCTTTTTGGCGATGGCATCACGGCAGAGGCGGTCATAATCCAGAATCATAGCCAGCAGCTTTTCCTGCCGGTTGTAATCCGAGAAGCTGTCCACATCTGCAAAAGCGTTCTGCTGCAAAAAGTCCTCGCGGATCATCTTTGCAGTTTCCAGCGTCAGCTGATCGGATGCGCTCAGAGCGTCCTTGCCCACCAGCTGCACCACTTCGTTCAGGCTGGCTTCCTCTTGCAGGATGCTCATGGCTTTATCGCGGTTTTTCACAAACTCGGGGCCCAGATTTTCATCAAACCAGCCCTTGAGCGAAGCCAGATACAGCGAGTAGGAATTGAGCCAGTTAATTGCCGGGAAGTGACGGCGGTATGCAAGGCCGGAATCCAGCGCCCAGAACACCTTGACGATTCGCATGGTGGCCTGGCTGACAGGCTCGGACAGGTCACCGCCCGGAGGCGATACGGCGCCCACAGCGGTCAGGCTGCCGCGGCGCTCGTCGGAACCGATGCACTCCACGCTGCCGGCACGCTCGTAGAACTGTGCCAGACGGCTGGACAGGTATGCGGGATAGCCCTCTTCACCGGGCATCTCTTCCAGACGGCCGCTCATCTCGCGCAGAGCCTCGGCCCAACGGCTGGTGGAGTCGGCGATAACAGCCACATCGTAGCCCATATCGCGGAAGTACTCGGCAATGGTGATGCCGGTGTAAATGGATGCCTCACGGGCAGCCACGGGCATATCCGAAGTATTGGCAATCAGCACGGTACGCTTCATCAGGCTTTCGCCGGTGCGGGGGTCCTGCAGCTCCGGGAACTCACGCAGAACGTCGGTCATCTCGTTGCCGCGCTCGCCGCAGCCAATGTAAACCACCAGATCCACATCGGCCCATTTTGCCAGCTGATGCTGTACCACGGTCTTGCCGCTGCCGAAGGGGCCGGGCACCGCAGCGGTGCCGCCCTTGGCGATGGGGAACAGGGTGTCGATGATGCGCTGACCGCTGCACAGCGGGCGCTTGGGCGGATACTTGTGCTCATACGGACGGCCCACACGAACCGGCCATTTCTGCACCATAGTCAGCTGGTGAGTCCGGCCTTTTTCGTCCTCCAGCACAGCCACGGTTTCGGTCACGGTATAATCGCCCTCGGGGGTTACGCTTTTCAGCACACCCTTCATCTTGGGGGGAACCATGATCTTATGCAGTACCACGCTGGTTTCCTGCACGGTACCCAGCACGTCACCGCCCTGCACCACATCGCCGGCCTTGGCAGTCGGGATAAAATGCCAGATCTTTTCGCGGTCCAGTGCGGGCACCTGAATGCCGCGGGTAATGGTGCTGCCCGCACGCTTCATAATTTCTTCCAGCGGACGCTGAATGCCATCATAGATATTCTCTACCAGGCCCGGGCCCAGCTCTACCGAAAGAGGTGCACCCGTGGTTTCCACCACAGCACCGGGGCCCAGACCGCCGGTTTCCTCGTACACCTGAATCGAGGCCGAGTCCCCGTTCATGGTCAGGATCTCGCCGATCAGCTGCTGGTCGCCCACGCGCACCACGTCGGCCATGTTTGCATCCGCCAGGCCGGTGGCTACCACCAGCGGGCCAGACACTTTAACGATCTTTCCCAAAGTATTCGAACCTTCTTTCAAAGCAAGATCTCCCGGGGGTCTTGCCCGGGACAGCGAAGAGGGCGGTTACAGAATATCTGCACCCACAGCCCGCTCCACGGAACGTTTTACGTTTGCCATACCCACACCCAGGCTTCCGCCCTTGCCGGGAATCAGAATCACGGCCGGGGTGGCACAGTCGTCATAGCGGGCAATATCTGCCTGTAGTTCCAGCGCCAGCTGCTCGGTGATGTAGATAATGGAACAGCCTTCTTTTGCCAGACGAAGCAGAGCGCTGCGGCCCTCCTCCGTTGTTTCGGCGGGAACCACCGTGAGCCCCAGGGCCTTAAAGCCCATCACGCTCTGGCGGTCGCCCAGAACAGCAATATCACACATAACACTCACGCAGCCTTTCCCGGATGGTTTCGGTAGCAAGTCCGGCCAGCCGACCGGTCAGAATGATCCGGATGGCGGTGAACTCGGCATCCTTTGCGTACAGGTAACCGATCATGGGTTCTACGCCCAGTGCCTGCCGCCGCGCCCGGGCGGCATGGGCCATCTCCGCATCATCGCAAAAGCGCTCGAAGGTGGTCAGCGGCCCGCCCGAAAGGGCATCGGCGCCGGCCTGTGCGGCTTTGGCCAGCGGCCCGCCCGCATACAGCCGGGTCAGGGATTCCGCATCCCCGGCCGCCACGGCCAGTGCTTCCACCCGAACGGTTCCGCCGGGCATCAGCACCTGGCGGATAAAGCCCGCATCCCGGCCCATGCGATGGGCACGCACAGCGCTGCACAGATTGGCCGCATCAATGGAAAGCTGAACCTGCTCCACCAGAAACGGACAGTTAACCTGCTGTGCCACCGCCAGCAATTCGGCGTAACAGGCCTTATCCAGAACCAGGTCTGCTGCCTGGGGATCGCCGGAATGTGCCAGCGTTTCCCGTGCTTTGGACACCGCCTGCATATAAATGTCGGTGGCGTTGTGCATATCCTGCTGGGCATAGCCTTCGCGCAGACGGATGGCGGGCCAACGGCCTGCATCAATCATCATGGGAGCAGGGTCCACACCTGCGGCCTCGGCCTTAATCAGCACTTTTGCGTTGTGATAATCGTATTTCAGGCAGAAGACATCCAAAATCCCGGGGTCCGGTGCCAGACCGCGCAGCTGGCGGTACAGCTCCGCCCGGGCCGTGCTCAGCACCCGGTCGATGGCATCCGGTGTAAGCTGGGTCAGCTCCGGATAACCGCACTCGGCCAGAACCTTGGCTGCTTCGGCCACCGAGCCGGCATCCAGCATCCGCTGGGTGCGTTCTCGGGTAAGCAGACGGTTTTCCAGCGAATGGATGTACGCTGCCAGATATAAATAGTCGTTTTGCTGCAGCTTTTTGGGCAAGGGGGTCCCTCCTTTCCAGTATTGGGGTCGAAGGCCCCTTTAGCCAAACAGCAGTTTTGCCACCGGAGCACTCAGCTCCTGGCGGCGCAGCTGCACCAGAGTTTCAAAGGTACAGTTGGTTTCCACCGGGCCGCTGCGCAGAACCACGCCGCCCGCCATGGGCCGGGTTTCCTCTGCCAGGGTCAGCCTGCCGCCGGCCAGAATCTCATTGGCCCGGCTTACCACCTGCGGGCCGATGCTCTGCCGGTCTTCGGGCCGCAGAAGCACCTCTTCGGTGCCGGTGGTGCTGGCGGATGCCGCCAGCCTGGCCAGCAGCTCCACGGCCTCGGTGCCGGTATACCGGCTCAGTGCTTCCAGCGCGCCGCTGAACGCCCTGCTCACCATCTGCTGCTTTGCCTCCAGCACCAGCTTTCGCGCCTCCAGCTGGGTCACACTGCCCTGCCGCTGACGGCGCTGCTCAGCATCCTGCCGGCCTTTTTCCAGGATGGCCTCTGCCTGCTCCCGGGCCCTGGCCCTGGCCCTGGCTCTGAGCTCATCCGCCTGGGCCTGTGCCTGGGCGGCGATCTCTTCCGCCTGTGTTCCGGCATCAGCCAGGATGCGGGCGGTGATCGTTTCAATGCCGTTCATCATTTGCTCAAGACTCCTTTGCAAGGCTTACAGGGGCATATTCATAATCATCAGAATCGAGGTCAGCAGGCTCAGAATGGCGTAGAACTCAACCATAACAGCCATCATAACGCCTTTGATCATCTCTTTGGGCTGCTTTGCCATCAGGCTTACGCCGGCGGCAGCCACACGGGCCTGTGCCTTGGCACTGATCATGCCGCCCAATGCCATGGGCAGGCAGGCCAGCATAATAGCCCAGCCGGCTGCGGTGGTCAGCGCCACCGGAGTGCCGCCCATCAGGCCGATCTTATTCATTACGATAAACCAGATAACAAAGCCGTACAGGCCCTGTGTACCGGGCAGAATCTGCAAAATCAGACACGATGCAAAGCGGGAGGGATCGTCGGACAAAAGGCCTGCCGCAGCTTCGCCCACCATGCCTACGCCTTTAGCGGAACCAACGCAGCACAGACCCGCTGCCAGAGATGCGCCCAAAAATGCCAGAGCCAGACCACTGAATTGACTAAACAGGTATTCCATTTATTTTTCCTCCTTGATGACGTCTACATAGTAGGTGTCTATTTTGAGGGGAGTGAACGGGCGTCCACCCTCCTTATAGAACTTGCCGAAAAACTCCAGATACTGCAAACGTGCTGCGTGCACATAGGTGCCGATGATGTTGATGCCCATATTGAAGGCATGGCCGATCAGGAACACCACAATGAATCCGATTATGCCGGTCATGGCGCCCAGTGTGTTCACCACGCTGGCAATGACGCTGGTGGCCAGCACCAGAGCCATCAAGCGCAGGTAGCTGAGCACGTCGGACAGGTAGCTGGTCACGTCGTACAGACTGGTCACGCCGCCCAGCAGCTTGCCGAAAATGCCCTTTTTGTGCCGGCCCTGCGTCAGAATCAGTGCTGCTGCGCCCACCCAGGCCAGCCACCAGATTTTTTTGGCGGCACCCAGGCCAAAGCCGGCGAACAGGGTCCACCAGGGAAGCACATCCAACACGCCTTCCCACCAGTGGCCGTCCCGCGCTTCCATATAAATATGGATGCACATACCGGCAAGCAGATGCACAACGCCCAGCACAAGGGAGAAGATCATCATGCGCATGGGGTCGTTCATGGGGTTGAACAGCGGACCGTTGCTGAACCAGATCACCCAGCCGGGAATTGCCTGCGGGGCCATGCCCATCAGATCCCGGCAGATCACCATCAGCACATCGCCGAAGAAGCCGCCGAAGGCAAAGCCCATCACCGCGGTGGTCACACCGCACTGGAACATCAGCCGGAACATCTGATCCATCATGCCGCGCATATGGCAGAACTTGATTACGAACAGGCTGATGGCAATCAGCACAAGGCCATACCCCAGATCCGCGTACATAATGCCGAAGAACAAGGTGAAGAAGGGCATGATCAAAGGCGAAGGGTCAATGCCGTCATAGGTTGGCAATGCGTACATCTCGGTGACCATGTTGAGCGGATAGCTCACACGATTGTTTTTCAGCTGTACCGGCGGTTCCTCCTCCGGTGCGGGATCGGCCGTTTCATACGCGCAGGGGTACTTGGCCAGCAGCTTTTCCACCTGGGGCAGCTGCGGTGCCGACACCCAGCCTTCCAGATAGAAGGTGCTCTGGGTTGCCAGCAGGCTGCCGATGGCCTGCCCGCGGGCCAGATCCTGATCCAATCGGTCAATGGCCAGCTGAATGGCTTCCCGGTGGGGCGACTGCTCTGTGATAACCGCACGGGCGGCGGTCAGCTCTTTCTGCACCCGTTCCAGCTCCGCATTCAGGCGGCCGGTGTTTTCTTCGGGTGTGCCCTGCCAGCCGTGCAGACTGGCTTTGGCTGTGCCGAATTTCTTTAACGCATCCAGCGCCTCCTGCTGCACCGAGCGATGGGCCATCAGCAGGAAATACTGAAACTCGCTGTCCCGGCCGCCCGGAATCAGCTGTGCAAGAGGTGTTTCCTCTTCCAGCGCTTTTTCCATCTGGGCCGCATCCTCGCTGACCGGAACCGTGAGCAGCTGGTAGCTGACGTTTGCCGTACCGCTGCTGGCAAGATCCAGCTCCAGGCCCAACCAGGGTGCCAGCGTTTCGCGCTGGGCATCAATTCTGCTTTTTTCCTCATACAGGCCCCGGATCACGCCGCTCTGCCCGTTGATGATCTTTGCCGCATTCTCTGCTTCGGTGCGGGCTGCTTCATCAAAAAGCTGTTCTGCGGTAACCGCCCGGCGGGGTGTGAACATACTGGTCTTGACCGGTGCTGTTTCGTTGAGGGCCGCCAGCGCCGCCTTCATATCGGCGTGCAGTGCGCGGGTTTCCTCCAGACGGGCACCGTCCAGCTGAACCAGCTGAGCCCACTGTGGGTCCTGTAGTTTTTCATCGGGCTGGTCAATCTGAACGCAGCCCAGACGCTGCAGCTTGCCCAGAAGTGAAGTTTTATCCTCTTCCATGGCCAGCAGCCGCAGCCGCTTCATTTTTACTATGGCCATCAGACATCCACTACCCTTTCAATGATGCAGCGAACAGCCTCATCCAGCCGCTCCCGCGCTGCTGACTGCAATGCGTCGCACTGGCGGCGGGCAGCATCCATCTGCTGCTCCGCGTCGGCGTCGGCCTGACGTTGTGCTTCGCGCATCAATTCGTCTGCCTGCTGCCGCGCCTTGCTGCAGGCATCCTGTACGATCTGCTCGGCATCCAGTTTGGCCTGAGCCAGCTGCTGCCGGGCATCCTGTGATGCCTGCGCCTTGATCTGCCGGGCCTCTTCTTCGGCCCGGGTCACCTGTTGTACTGCTTCCAGGGACATTTCATCACCGCCTTTTCTGCTTTACGGCCACGCTGTGCCGCACCACTTACCCGTATTGTACCGACTGCCGCGGTTTGCGAATATGGGCAAATTCACACTTATGTTGAGTTTTTGCGCATCCCCGGCAAAACGCCCAGTATTTTTTGCAGCCGCAAACAGCCCTGTAATGGATTTTCCTAATCATACCGCGTTTGTATGGAAATTACAAGATAGATAAATTTATTTCCCTGCATATAAATTATTCTGTTCTATTCTGACAAAATATTATCAAATTCTTCATGGATTCAGCCAACGTTCTTACGTTGAATCCTGTCGAACTCTATGGTATAATCGTACAGATGTCTTGCTGTTTTTTTGCCTGGCATCTTAATTACGACGATTTTAAGGGAGGCGCTGCACCCATGCTGATCAGTCTGGTCGTGCCCTGCTATAACGAAGAAGAGGCCATGCCGCTGTTTTACGCAGAAGCCAGCCGCGTGGCCGCCGAAATGAAAACCAGCCACGGTGCGGACTTTGAGTTCATCTTTGTGGATGACGGAAGCAAGGACCGCACGCTGGCCGTAGCCAAGGAGCTGCGGGAAAAAGACCATCGCGTGCGCTATGTATCGTTCAGCCGAAACTTTGGCAAGGAAGCCGGTATTTATGCCGGGCTTCAGGCCGCAAAGGGCGATTATGTTGCTCTGCTGGACGCCGATCTTCAGGATCCGCCCAGTCTGCTGCCCGAAATGATGGATGCTCTGCAATCGGGCGAATACGACTGTGCTGCAACCCGCCGCACTACCCGCAAGGGCGAACCGCCTGTGCGCAGCTTTTTTGCACGGATGTTCTACCGGCTGATTAACAAGATGAGCAAAACCGAAATTGTGGACGGTGCCCGTGACTTCCGCCTGATGAGCCGGCCCATGGTGGATGCCGTGCTGAGCATGGGCGAATACAACCGCTTTTCCAAGGGAATTTTCGGCTGGGTTGGTTTCCGCACCAAGTGGTTCGAGTATGAAAACGTGGAGCGCGTTGCCGGTGCGACCAAGTGGAATTTCTGGAAGCTGTTCCTTTACTCCATTGAGGGCATCGTGGGCTTTTCCACTGCCCCCCTGGCCATTGCGGCGTTGGTGGGCGTGCTGTTCTGCCTGGCCGCTCTTATAATGATTGTGGTCATTGTGATACGCACTCTGGCCTTTGGCGATCCCACCAGCGGCTGGCCCAGCATGGTCTGCATTCTGCTGCTGTGCAGCGGCGTGCAGCTGTTCTGCACCGGCATTCTGGGTGAATATCTGGCCAAGACCTATCTGGAAGTAAAGAACCGGCCGCTGTATCTGGTCCGTGAGGAAAGCAGCGACAGCGAGGAGCAATAAGGCTTCCCCTTCCAGTATTCCCGTTTCAAATGTTTGATACTACAGCAAAAGGCCGACCCGTTTGGGGCCGGCCTTTTTGTATGTAAAAAAGCGGAGCGATCCGCCCGAACCCGGGCAGAACCGCTCCGCTTTTCATTTATCGCTGCTTACAGATCTTTTTGCTGATCCTTGAGCCAGGCTGCCACGGTGTTGGCCACCGGAGCAAGGCTGCCGTCCTCAAAGGGCACGGCAAAGCCTGCTGCCCGCACAAGGCCGGCATAGTCCACAGTGCCGCCTTTTTCCACCAGTGCCAGATAACGTGCCCAGGCATCCTTCGGGTCATTCAGGTGAGCTGCAAAGAACTGCAGTGCCACCGTCTGAGCCAGGCAGTAATCAATATAGTAGAAGGGGTACAGGTAAATGTGCAGCTGACGCTGCCAGCCGGCACCGCGGCCAAAGAAGGGCAGGCCGTCAAACTCTACCCAGGGGCGGTACTCCTTTTCCAAACGCAGCCAGCACTGGTTGCGCTCTTCGGGGGTCCATTCCTCATGAGCGTATACCTCATGCTGGAACTCATCCACCATGCAGCCATAGGGCAGGAAGAACAGAGCGTCCTCGGCATGGGCCAGTGCATACTTGTCGGTTTCAGGGCCGAAGAACAGGTGATGCCAGGGAGAAGTGAGGAACTCCATGCTCATCGAGTGGATTTCGCAGCTCTCCATGCCGGCCTCGGCCAGCTCGCCGGGCAGCTCCTGCTTGGCGGCCACATATGCCTGGAACGCATGACCGGCTTCATGAGTCAGCACGTCCACATCGCCGCTGGTGCTGTTGAAATTGGAGAAAATAAAGGGTGCGCCGTACTCCATCAGGGTCGTGCAGTAACCGCCGGGAGCCTTGCCCGGGCGGCTGACCAGATCAAACAGTTCATTGTTTACCATATAGTCAAAGAACTCGGCGGTCTGGGGGCTCAGCTCCCGATACATCTGATGTGCCTTTGCCAGCAGCTCTTCCGGCGTGCCCTTGGGAGTCGGATTGCCGTCGTTGAAGCTCAGATCCAGGTCACAGAAGGTGGGTTTCTCCAGCCCGATGCGCTTTGCCTTGAGCTTGAACAGCTCGCTGAGCACGGGAACCACGTCCCGTTTAACCTGAGCACGGTAGCTTTCCACTTCCTTCTGGCCATAGCCCACACGGCCCATGCGCAGATAGGACAGGGGCACATAATTGGGATAGCCCATCTTGCGGGCCTGCGCATTGCGGTTCTGAATCAGCTGTGTATACAGATCGTCGAACTCGGCACGGTGCTCATCGAAAAAGCGGCCCTCTGCCTCACAGGCAGCGCGGCGCACCGACGCATCCAGGCTCTGCTTGTACGGGCCAAGCTGAGGCAGAGGCAGCATCTTGCCGTCAAATTCCACCTGAGCACTGGCATACAGCTTCTGGTAGGCGCTGGCCAGCACGTTTTCCTGCTGCATCAGCTCCAGCACTTCGGGCGTGGCGCTTTTAACAGCAATCTCCATGCGCTCGGTGAGCATGGGCATATAGGCCTGCTCCAGCGCCGTGCGGTACGGGCTTTCCAGCAGAGCGCGGTACAGCGCCAGCTTTGCATTCTCCACCGAAGGGTTATTGGCATCATAGAATGCATTTTCAGCATCGTAAAATTCGTCCCGGGTATCCAGCGTATGGCGAATTTCCGCCAGGGTAGCCTGGGTGGAATAACAGTCACTGAGCTTGGCATGGGCGCGGAACACCTCCACCAGCTCCTGAGGGCTCTGTGCGCTGCGGGCACGCTGAGTCAGCTCTGCATAATCCGCCAGCACCTTGTCCACATCCGGACGTGCATAGGGCATCTCGGAAAATTTCATCGAAATCACGGGCAGCAACCTCCTTTAAATACGCGATGGGCACAGATGCATTCTGCCCCAATGCGCAAAAATTTATAATATGACCCCATTCTACCACAAAGCTCTGGCGGAAAAAAGGCCCGGCTGCTGCGCCCTTTGGGAATTTGCAGCTGCCCGGTTTGCCTTTAAAAAGCGGCAGCTCTCTGAAGGGAGCTGCCGCTCAAAGGCCGGCAATCTTGCGGCGCATTTATTCTGTTTCGTCATCCTCCAGCCCCAGTGACCGGCGCAGACGCCGCATGGCATCCTCTGCCATTTTCTGCGGGCTCTGCATCCGGGTTACCGAAGCAGGCATATTAACTGCCGCCAGCTTTGTCAGATTCATCAGCTGCGGGGCCAGTTTTGCAAGATCGGCTGCGGTTCCATCCATCCGCTGCGCTTCCAGCTTTGCCATATTCTGCTGATACACATTCAGCAGATTTCCCAGCTCACTCTGGCGGCCCAGCTCCAGCTGATTGCGGGCATTGCCGTAGTTGTTATACAGCCCCGCCGTGCTGGTTTCACTGGCACCGCCGGACAGTCCCTGCGCACTCATCTGCTGGGGCAGATCGCGCAGACTGATCATCTTATTGATGTACGCTTCCTGCAAGGCGCGATCGGTGGTATCGTTCACCTGACCCTGTGCATACTGATAATTTCTCAGCTGCTCGGCGGATGCAATCCGATAGGCTTCTTCCCGGGCTTTGCGCTGCGCTTCCAAAATGGCTTCGGCTGCACGATAGGCTTCTTCCCGGGCCGCGCGCTGCTCTTCCAGCACTGCGGAAATCCACACACCGGGGTCGGCTGCTGCCGCCGTTTTATAATGCGATGTACCGCTGCTTTTTCTTTTGGAAGAGCTTTTCTCCTTTTTTCCCTTTTTACCTTTGCCCTTTGATGCTGCTGTATAGTCCGAATCGGAGGGACCTGCCAGCACATCCAATCCATCAAACGAACTTCTCATTTTTTCTCCTCCTTCGCTTTGGGTCTGGAATACCGCAGCGCCTGCTCACTGTCACAGATGCCTTCGGTGGTGGGGTCCACAAACACACCCAGCACCGCCAGCAGCACCGCCGCCAGCTGATACGGATTGGTAACCATCTGCCGAATTGCCTGCCACACCAGCTGCCAGCTGGTGAACATGGCCGGATCGGCTCCGGCCGCGCTGAGAATGACCCCCATCAGACCCACCCAGAACCAGGGGTTTTTAAGCCGAACGGACAGATTTACCCGCGGCGCAATTTTTGCTTGCTTCATCTGTATTCCTCCTTTTCTCAGTACCGGGTAGGCAGGTGCCGGGCTTCTCCAACCAGCTTTGTTACAGCACCGTTGCCGCCCAGTGTATGGTATGCGCTGTACATCTGGTCGATGTTCTCCATACCGTATACCGGTACCGTTCCCTTATCCAGATAGTGCTCACAACACTGAATGATCCGATCCCGCAAAAGGGCCTGCACACCGTTTTCCAGCGCCAGCTGCTTTTTGTGCCAGACTACCAGCGCCGTCCACAGTGCCGCCACCACGCTGCTCAAAATGCCAAACAGCGCCTGGGCTCCATATTCAGCTGCAAATTGTGCCATTGCTCACACCATCCGTTCTGCCGCCCAGCGCTTCAGTGATATGTCCCACTGCCATCAGATCCTTTCCTGTAAGTCCGGTCAGCCTTGCCAGCGCAGCGTAGGCGGGTGCTGTTCCGAACAGGGCCGGATAATCCTTGCAGCAGACATTCAGATCACAGGGGCCGTCCACTCCGGGCCAGCTGCCGGTGCTGCCTTTATACTGCCAGATGCCCCAGGGAAGCGCCACCGAACC
>RCNH01000003.1_pt1 | contig 139775 bp, 108 predicted proteins | sample 2041161 | NCBI WGS metagenome assembly RCNH01 (sample SAMN09708215, study PRJNA481090) | Feces metagenome, whole genome shotgun sequencing project. | biome: feces | host: Leptonychotes weddellii | place: Antarctica: Sion Island | collected 2010-03-01 | reverse complement strand
TAACTCCTCATGCTGCCCCTCGACTTGCATGTGTTAAGCCTGCCGCTAGCGTTCATCCTGAGCCAGGATCAAACTCTTCATTGTATAATATTATAAATTTCTCAGCTTGTCCTGACACTTCTGATCTCGTAAAAGAAATCAACGCTTCTCGATTATTGTATTCTCGGTACTTGCTTGTACTTGTTGTATTGTTTCCAGTCTTTTCAATGAACTTGTTGTTGCGCCTCTCGAGTCGCGCTCTCGTGTTTGAGAGGTTGTTTTCTCGATTGGGATTGCAAAGGTAGACATTATTTTCTATCCTGCAAACTTTTCCCCATCTTTTTTTCAAAAAAATTCAAATTATTCCTGCCGGAACCATAGCCGGAAAGCGCAATTCATTGTACTTCGCACAGTTACGGAAATCGGCACGAAAAACGGCTTCCTGCAGTATTTCGGCAAGATGCTGAATTGTATCTATAATCTATTTTACGTATATTTGTGGATTGTAACATAAAGGAGCAGACAAAGGTTCCATGTCAGCCCAAAGCATATTGAACAAAACAATTATAAAATGAAGAAAATTTTTATTTCCATTGCGGCTATGATGGTGGCTTGTGCAGCTATCGGACAGCCGACGACACCATCCTGGCTGAGGCAGCACAGCATCTCACCGGATGGAAGCAGAATTGCCTTCTCTTACCAAGGCGATATCTTTACCGTAGATATCAAAGGCGGTAAAGCGACACAGATCACTTCCAACGAAGCACATGACACAGCTCCGATCTGGACTCCGGACGGAAAAGAAATCGTCTTCTCTTCCGACAGGGAGAAAGGGACCAATATATATAAGGTCGCGGCAGAAGGCGGTACACCGGTACAGCTGACTTATCGTCCAGCCAAACAAATTCCATTGGCCATCACTCCTGACGGACACATCATTTTCAAAGCTATGCTGATGCCGGATACGGAATACAGCGGTTTCCCACAGGATTTCCAGCTGTATGAAGTCAGCCTGAACGGTGGAAGGCCACGACTTTTCTCTTCCCTGCCGATTTCCAGACTGGACTGCACTGCAGACGGACGCATCATCTATGAAGATTACAAAGGATATGAAGATGAATTCAGAAAACATCATACTTCTTCCGTCACCAGAGATATCTGGCTCTACACTCCGGCTGAGGGTGACGAAAGCAGAATCGCCGTCAACGGGAAAGGAAAATTCAAGAAACTGACCGACTATGCAGGCGAAGACAGAAATCCTGTTTTCCTGAAAGACGGCAAGACCTTCTACTACCTGAGCGAACGCGACGGCAAGAACTCCAACATCTACAAGAGCAGCATCGACGCTCCGGAGAAGGTCCAGCAGATCACTCATTTCGAGAAACATCCGGTCAGATACCTGAATCTTGCGGAAAACGGCACATTGACCTTCTCCTGGAACGGTGACCTGTACCGTCTGAAAGAAGGCGAGGAAGCTCAGAAGATCGAGATAACGGTAGCCAAGGACTTCAGGGAAGCTGCCTGCCAGACCAAGAGATTCAATTCAAGAGCTGAGGATATCGCGATTTCTCCTGACGGACAGGAAATAGCTTTCGTGAACAGAGGTGATGTCTTCGTGACCGCTCCGGATCTGGAAGTGACCCAACGCATCACGGATACTCCGGAACAGGAAAGAGGCGTTGCCTTCTCCAAAGACGGAAAGACCGTCTATTTCGCCTCCGAGCGGAACGGGCATTGGGGCATCTGGTCCAGCACTCCTGCGGACAAGAAAGAGCACCTGTCCTTTGCTCTGGACCGCAAGGAAGAACTGGTGACCGAAGCCGGAGTGACCTGCTTCCAGCCAGCTGTCTCCCCTGACGGGAAATGGCTCAGTTACCTCAGGAACAGGACCGACCTGATCATCAGGAACATCAAGAGCGGCAAGGAAAAAGTGCTGATGGAAGGAGTCAACTATTCATATATGGATGGGGATCAGGCCTATGCCTGGAGTCCGGACAGCAAGCACATGCTCTGTACTTGGCACGGTGACCGCGGATGGAACAATGAGGACATCGCACTGATCGACATTGAAAGCGGCAAGATCACCAACCTGACCGAAAGCGGTTACGGCGACAACAGCTTCAGATGGGCTCTCGGCGGAAAAGCCATGACCTGGGAATCCGACAAGAACGGTTTCCGCAGCCACGGCAGCTGGGGTTCCGAGAACGATATCTACATCATGTTCTTCGACCAGAAGGCGCTGACAGATTTCGCAAAAAGCGAAAACGACGAGAAGGTCGACAAGTTCCTGATCGCCGACGACAAGAAAGCCCAGAAGGAAGAAAAGAAAGACTCCATCGCCAAGGAAGAAAAGAAAGCGATCAAACTGGATCTTGATCGCCGCCACGAGCGCACCTTCAGACTGACACGCTATTCCGGCAGAATGGGTGACTACTATCTGACAGAAGACGGCAGTAAGCTCTATTACATCATGAGACTGGAAAAGAGCGCAGACCTCTGCATGCTCGACCTCAAGGAAGGTGATATCAAAGTTATCCAGAAAGGAGTCTTCGGAAGTTTCTATCCTACCTCTGACGGAAAATCCGTCTATTTTCTGAGCAGCAACGGAATCTCCAAGATGGACCCGGCCAGCGGCAGCATGAAGAAACTGTCCTTCTCCGGTGAATACGACTACCGCCCGGCTGCAGAACGCCGTTACATTTATGACCATGTATGCAAACAGGTGGCTGAGAAATTCTATGACCCGTCCATGCGCGGTATGGACTGGGATGCTTACTGCGACAACTACAGGCAGTTCCTCCCGTACATCGACAACAACGCCGATTTCACGGAACTGCTTTCCGAACTGCTCGGAGAACTGAACGGTTCACATACCGGAGCCCGCTTCTTCAACCGCTCCAAAGGTAATCTCGGAGCCCTCGGTTTCTTCAACGATTATGAATGGACGGGCGACGGCCTCAAGATCAAGGAAATCATCACCGGCGGCGCGCTGGATATCCAGCATCCGGAAATCAAGGCCGGAGATGTAATCACAGCCATCAACGGACACAAGATCCTGGCCGACGAAGATTGGACCCGTTGGCTGCTGAATAAAGGCAATGAAAGGATCCAGCTTACCATTGACCCAGTCAAAGGAAAAGAAAAGCATCTGTACATCCGTCCGGATTTCACGAACCATACGGAACTCTACAAGAGATGGGTGAAAAGAAACGAAGACTATGTCTGGGAAAAGACTGGTGGAAAAGTAGGTTATGTCCATGTAGAAGGCATGGATTCCCCAAGCTTCCGCGAAGTCTATTCCAAACTGCTCGGAAAATACCGCAGCGCTGAGGCAGTCATCGTGGATACCCGTCACAACGGCGGTGGATGGTTGCACGACGACCTTGCCACCCTGCTTTCCGGTAAGGCTTACATCGAATTTGCACCGAGAGGACACAAGGTCAGCACGGAACCATACAACAAATGGAACAAACCGTCCTGCGTACTCATCGGTGAAGACAACTATTCCGACGCTTCAGGTTTTCCTTACGTCTATAAGACACTGGGCATCGGCAAACTGATCGGAGCTCCTGTACCTGGTACCATGACCGCCGTATGGTGGGAGACCCAGGTGGATCCGACCATTGTCTTCGGAATTCCTCAGGTCGGTTCCATCGGAATCAAGGAAGGTCGCTATCTGGAGAATCTCCAGGTAGAACCGGATATCCTCGTCTACAACGAGCCGGCTTCCGTACTGAACGGAAAGGACATGCAGCTTGATGCCGCCATCGAAGAAATGATGAAGACCATCGAAAAAAGGAACGATTGAAAGAAAGTATGGACAGAAAAGCGATCATTATCCCGACCTATAAAGAAAAGGAAAACATAGAAAACATCCTGCGGGCCGTCATGAGTCTTGAAGGTGGGTACCACGTCCTCGTGATCGAGGATAACTCACCGGATGGCACCGCTGACATCGTCCGCAAGATGATGAAGGAATTTGAAGGACGAATCTTCATGATTGAAAGGAAAGGTAAGCTGGGCCTCGGCACAGCTTACCTGACCGGTTTCAAATGGTGCCTGGAACATGATTACGATTATATCTTCGAGATGGACGCGGATTTCTCACACAATCCGAACGATGTTCCGAAACTTTACAAGGCCTGTGCAGAGGAAGGAGCGGATCTGGCGATCGGCTCCCGTTACTGCAACGGCATCAGCGTGATCAACTGGCCGATCGGCCGCGTGATCATGTCATATTATGCTTCCGTCTATGTCAGGAAAGTTCTGCGCATGAAAGTGTTCGACTGCACAGCCGGTTTCAAATGCTATACCCGAAAAGTTCTGGAGACCATTGACCTGGATAAAGTCAAGATGAAAGGCTATGGCTTCCAGATCGAGATGAAATACACGACCTGTCGTCTCGGCTTCAAGATCAAGGAAGTCCCGATCATCTTCGAGGACCGCAAGGCAGGAACCTCCAAGATGAGCAGCGGCATTTTCGGAGAAGCATTCTGGGGAGTTCTGGGACTACGTTTCCGTAAGATCAAGCCTCGTAAAAGATAGAGATAGATGGGAAAAACTATTTTGGACAACTGCAGGCTGGTTACCGGCCTCTACGATGAAAAAGGAGCATTGATCCTTGAGGGAGAGAGGATTTCCGCAGTCTGCCTTGCGGCAGAAGAAGACTCCCCTTCTCGCCTGAAACAGGCATTGGACGAGGGAGCGGTCCGACTGGATCTGGGAGGAAAGATCGTCATGGCTGGAGGAATTGACCTTCATGTCCACTTTCGTGAGCCTGGGCTTACCTACAAGGCTGACCTTGCCACGGAATCGGCGGCGGCTCTTCTCGGAGGCGTGACTTCATTCGTCGACATGCCGAATACCAGACCGGCTACGACAACAACGGAAGCGTTGAGCGACAAACTGGCCGCAGCTGAAGGACGTTCATATGCGAATTACGGTTTCCACTACGGAGCGACCAACAGCAACGCTGCAGAAATCAGTCAGCTCATGAATCAGAATGTTCCGGAAGCGGATAAGTTCTCCGGCCTCTGCCGCCATGACTTCTGCGGCATCAAGGTTTTCATGGGATCTTCGACTGGAAACATGCTCGTTGACCGGGAAGAAACCCTGAAACAGCTGTTCAGTCTCAAAGGAAAACCGATCCTCATCCATTCTGAAGACGAAGGGATGATCAGGGCCAACCTGGAAATGATGAAGGCAGAATACGACGAAGATATCCCGATGAAAGCCCATCCGGAAATCCGCAGCAGGCTTGCCTGCATCAGGTCCACGATCAAGGCACTGGAAATGGCTATTGCCTTGAAGACCCGACTCCATGTCCTGCATATCTCCACACGGGAAGAAGCCGACATGATCCGGGCTGCAAAACTGCAGAATGCGGACATCAGCGGAGAGACTTCCGCCAATTACCTGTGGTTCTGCGATGAGGACTACGAACGCTTAGGCAGCTGGTGCAAATGCAATCCGGCCATCAAGACCGCAGCTGACCGGGAATTCCTGACCGCCGCCCTGGAAGATGGGGATATCGACACCATCGGCTCGGACCATGCCCCTCACCTGAAAGAAGAGAAAGACCAAAAATATCTCGATGCACCTTCGGGGCTTCCGTCCATCCAGTTCCAGATTCCGGTTCTGACGAGTCTGGCCGCTGAAGGAAAGCTCAGTTACACGACCATCGCCCGGGCAATTTCAGAACGTCCGGCAGAGATCGGCGGCATCCAGGACCGAGGCTTCCTCAAAGCCGGACACTATGCCGACCTCATTGTCATCGATCCGGAAAAGAAATGGGCCGTCACGGCAGCGGATGTCGCCTCAAAGTGCGGCTGGTCTCCTTACGAAGGAGAAAACATGACCGGTGCGCTCACCCAGATCTGGCTGAACGGACAGCTCGTCTGCGAGGACAGCAAGCTGATCGGAACCGCACAAGGAAAGCGGCTCTGGTTCGACTGAAAGACAAAACCTTGAAAAAACTGATCATTAATCACCAAAAAAGATCATATGCCAGCACACAGCAACAGAAAAAAAATGGGACTGGTCTATCTGGTTTCCATTCTATCCATCACATTATGGGGAATGTCCTACCTGTGGACCGACCAGCTTCTCGGAAAAGGAGTGACGGTCTCCTACTTCATCTTCATCAGGATACTACTTGCAGGAGTGATTCTTCTGCTGTTCAACATTGCAAGCGGGAAATCTCTGAAGATCAAGAAGAAAGATCTTCCAAAATTTCTGGCACTTGCGCTATGTGAACCTTTCATCTATTTCATCTTCGAATCTTTAGGCATCCGCGAGACCGGATCTCCGACCATCAGCGCAATGATCATCGCGACGATCCCGATCTTCTCTATCGGTGCCGGAAGACTGTTCTTCAAGGAAAAGATAACGGCATTGAACCATGTCGGCATCGCCATTTCTTTGGGAGGAATCGCATTGGTCACCCTCGAACAGATGAACGGAGCTACGGAAGGACAGGCGCCGAACATGCTGCTCGGCATTGTCTTCCTGGTAATCGCCGTCATCGCTGAGGTCGGCCACGCCAGCATCACGAAAAGTCTGAGCGGCAATTACGACAGCCCGACCATAGTCATGTACCAGTTCCTCATCGGTTCCATCTATCTTTTCCCGGGGTTCCTCTACAAGGGGCTGGAAAAATTCGATGCGACAATCTATCTTTCTCTGGATGTCTGGATACCGATCCTGTGTCTGGCATTATTGTGCTCCAGCCTGGCTTTCTCCCTGTGGGTCAGTACAATCAAAAGTCTTGGAGTCGCGAAATCCAGCGTATTCTCTGCCTTGATTCCAGTCGTCGCTGCAGTGATTTCCGCCAGCATAGGCAGGGATAACATGAACTTATGGCAATGGGCTGGTGTCTTCATCTCCACCATCGGTGTCATCCTCTCCCAGCATCAGCCAGGTAAAAAAAGAAACGCTCATCAATCATGAGCGTTTCTTTGTTCTGCTGCTTCCGCCGCCATAGATGAAACCCATCCTCGACCATAGACAATCTGGAATCAATCGCCAGAAGAAACAGGCGACTCGGAATTTCCAGTCGAAGATGTAGATCCGTTTCCGTTTCTCGATTGCATGGACCATCAGACGTCCAGCCTTCTCTACAGGCATGATGAAAGGATAATTGTGCCCCAGAATCGGCGTAGCGACGAATCCCGGACGAATATCGGTCAGATCGATCGGAAGATTTTCCATCCGCGCCATCTGGGTCAAGGCCTCAAGATAGGTGGACTGCAGTTTCTTCGTCGAAGAATAGGACGGAGCAATGGCGATTCCTCGTGTTCCGGCGACAGAAGAGACCGCGACGACATGCGCCCGATGCCGGCTATCGAACTCTCCGCGGACAGCCGCTTCCTTGAACCAGTTGAACGCGAAATCCATCATCCGGTAGAAACCGACCCCATTGGTCTGCAGCACAGCCATCTCGACCTGAGGATCCAGACTTCTGTTCTGATACCCTACCCCGCTGAAATGCATGAAACGATCCATGCCTCCCAGACGACGGACCAGATCAGCGACGGCCTCGACTGCATTGTCCTGAGTGATGTCGATCACTGCGGTGACGACAAGTTCCTCTCCGAATTCATCCTGCAGCTGCTGCAATTTCGCCACGTTACGACCAGCGACTCCAAGTTTCCATCCTTGTGAAAGGAAACGGTGAGCCACTTCCCGACCGAGGCCGGAAGTGGCACCGATCAATACTGCCTTCTTCATATCCGTCGAAGCGATTGAACACATCAGTTTTCCTCAGCAAGACAGAAATCCAAGGCTTCTGCCAGGTCCTTCTTGTTGAGATTACGGCCGATGAACACGAGTTTGATCATACGGTCACCGTACTCGTCATCCCAATCCTTGTCCAGCGCCGGTTCCTGCTCGCGGATACGCTCCTGATCCGGCAACGGGAGAGAAGCATACCATCTGCCAAGCTGTGAAAGCTGCTTCTGTGAACCAGCCTGCTCGAAAATATAGGCCATATCGTACTCATCCTTGAAATAGCAGATACCTTTCGCACGGATGATGTTCTTCGGCCAGACCTTCGTGATGAAGAAATCGAACTTGTTGATGTCGAACGGAGCCCTGCGGTAATAGACGTAGGTACCGATACCGTATTCCTCGGTCTCCCCTTCCTCATTGTGATGATGGTGATGGCCGCAGTGGCACTCATGGTCATGATGATGGCCGTCCTCATCTTCATGCTCATGGCAATGGCAATGTTCATGATCGTGGTCATGCTCCTCTTCCTCGTGATGACGGTCATCCTCGACCGGTTTGTCCAGCTCGCGGATCCAGCCGGCAGAAGTCGCCACCTGCATGTAATCGAAAGCATGGGAACCGACGAGCCAGTTCAGATTCACGTCAGCATAGTCACATTCGATCACACGCGCTCTCGGCTGCAGGGCACGGATGACTTCCTTGATGCGTTCCAGCTCCTCCGGCTCCACCTCGGAAGCCTTGTTCAGCAGTACCATGTTGCAGAACTCGACCTGCTGGATCAGGAGATTCTCGATATCGTCCTCTCCGGTCTCCATCGGATTCAGTTTCTCCGCACATTTGAACTCATCCTTCATACGCAGGGCATCCACCACCGTCACGATGCTGTCCAGGTAGAGATGGCCGTACTTGTTGTAGTTCGGTCCCAGCTGAGGGAAGGTGGAGATGGTATTCGCGATCGGCGCCGGGTCACAGACACCGCTGGCCTCGATCACGATATAGTCGAAACGCTGCATCTTCATCAGGTTGAACAGCTGATCGATGAGGTCCTGCTGAAGCGTGCAGCAGATACAGCCGTTCTGGAGAGCGACCAGACTGTCATCGTTGGAATTCACGATGCCACCTCTCTGGATCAGGTCAGCATCGATGTTGACCTCTCCGATATCGTTCACCACTACAGCGAACTTCATTCCCTTCTCGTTGTTCAGAATGCGGTTGAGAAGTGTAGTTTTACCGCTACCCAAATAACCTGTGATCAGAAGCACAGGAACCTCTTTTACGCTCATATCTTATCGTAAGTTAAAAATTCTCTCATTTGACCAGCCCCAGGGAAATGCGCTGACGGTCAAGATCGACATCCAGCACCGTCACCTTGATCTGCTGGTGAAGCTTCAGGATCCGGGCAGGATCCACGTGCTCTTTCGTGCCCATCTTGCTCACATGGATCAGGCCGTTCTGCTTGATACCTATATCGACGAAGGCACCGAAAGCCGTGATGTTCGTCACGATACCCGGAAGTTCCATTCCCGGCACCAGATCCTCGATGACATGGATTTCATCGGAGAATTCGAACTCCTGCGCGGCCTCTCGAGGATCACGTCCAGGTTTCTTCAGCTCCTGGATGATATCATTGATGGTCGGGAGACCGAAATCCCCGTCCACATAGGCTTCCGCATGGATCTGACGGCACAGTTCCTCGTTACCGACCAGTTCCGCCGATGTGACGCCCAGATCCGCAGCCATGCGGTCAACGACCGGATAGGCTTCCGGATGAACTGCGGAATTGTCCAGCGGATTCTTTCCATGAGGGATTCTCAAGAAACCGGCACACTGTTCGAAAGCCTTGTCTCCGAGACGTTTCACTTTCAACAGTTCCTGACGGGAAGCGTAAGCTCCGTGCTCCGTCCTGTAATCGACGATATTCGTCGCCAATGCAGGACCGATGCCCGCCACATAGCTGAGCAGGTAAGGACTGGCCGTATTCAGGTTCACCCCGACACTGTTCACGCAGCTCTCCACCGTATTGTCCAGCGTCTCCTTGAGGAGATTCTGGTCCACATCATGCTGGTATTGGCCGACGCCAAGCGATTTCGGGTCGATCTTCACCAGTTCCGCCAACGGATCCATCAGGCGGCGGCCGATGGACACGGCTCCACGGACCGTCACGTCCTGATCCGGAAATTCACAACGCGCCACTTCCGATGCAGAATAGATGGAAGCGCCGTCCTCACTGACCGTATAGACTTTCATGCCTTCCGGCTTCGGGACACGTTTCACGAACTCCTCCGTTTCACGACTGGCAGTACCGTTGCCTATGGCAATGACCTGAATGCCGTATTTCGCGATCATAGCAGACACAGCCTGGATGGCTTTCACCTTTTCATTGGCAGGGGGATGAGGGAAAATGGCCTCGAAATGCAGGAGATTGCCGAGTTCATCGAGACAGACAACCTTGCAGCCGGTTCTGAAGCCCGGGTCAATGGCCATGGTCCTCTTCTGTCCTACCGGTGCGGCCAGCAGCAGCTGCCGGAGATTCTCGCCGAAGATCTTGATCGACTCGACATCCGCCTTCTCCTTGGCCTCCTTGAGCAGTTCGTTGGAAATGGAAGGCTCGATCAGACGCTTGTAGGCATCATCGACCGCCGCCCGGATCTCCACTGCCAGCGCTTTGGCCGGATATTTATGTTCCTGACAGAAATCATAATAGAGTTTGTTGCCGCATTTCTCCGGATCCGCATCGATCTTCAAGGTCAGATAGCCTTCCTCCTCCGCGCGCAGCATCGCCAGCAGACGATGAGGAGCGATCCGGTCCAATGGTTCCGAATTGTGGAAATAAGCCTTGTATTTCTGAGCCTCCGGTGCAGAAGCCTTCTTCGTCACCTTGGAGACCAGATGGCGGGTACGCAGCATCCGGCGAGTCGTTTCACGGACAGCAGCCGTCTCACTCAAGCGCTCCGCGATGATATCCCTGGCTCCGGAAAGAGCCGCATCCACGTCCGCGACAGCTTCATTGACATATTTTCGAGCCTCACGGACCGGGTCAATGACAGCGACATTGAACATGAGATCAGCCAATGGCTCGAGCCCGGCTTCCTTCGCGGCAGTCGCACGTGTCCTGCGTTTCGGCTTGAACGGCAGGTAAAGGTCTTCCAGCTCACGGCTGTCCAGACTTTCCTCGACAGTCTTGCGCAATTCGGGAGTCAGAGCCCCTGCCGCCTCGATGGCCGTCAATATGGTATCCTTGCGTTTATCCATTTCAGCATAGACATCTGCTTCGTGACGGATTTCCGCAACGGCGACATCATCCAGTCCGCCGGTCCGCTCCTTGCGGTAACGGCTGATGAACGGAATGGTCGCCCCTTCTTCGAACAATTTCATGCAATTCTCCACTTGCCAGTCTCTGACGCCAAGTTTCGTTGCAATCTGCTTGATGTAAATGTCTTTCATATGCGTATCAATCATGTGAGACCTGCTGGAGCTGGTTCCTGTAGGCCGAAAATATCTTCGATTTCGAGACGAAACCGATATAGATCCTATCTTTATCCACGACCGGCAGATTCCAGGCACCGGTCTTCTCGAACTTCTTCATTACCGAATCCATCTTTTCATCCAGATAGACATAGGCCGGAGCTGACTTCATGTAGTTATAGACATGCATGCCGTCATAGAGCTCCTTCTTGAACATATCCTTGCGGATATCCTCCAGAGAGACATAGCCCTGAAAATGATCGCGGGAATCCACGACCGGAAAGAGATTTCTCTTCGACCGGGAAACGATGTCCACGAGTTCTCCTAAGGTCATGTCAATGGAAACGGACTTGAAGTCTGACTCGATCAGTTCATTGGTCCGGAGCAAAGTCAGGACAGCCTGATCACTGTCATGTGTCAGCAGTTCGCCACGCTTGGCGATACGTTTGGTATAGATGGAATAGGGCTCCACGGAACGGGTGACCCCATAGGAAATGGTCGCGGTAAGAATCAGCGGGATCAGGAGTTCGTAACCTCCTGAGATCTCCGCGATGAGGAAGATGGCGGTCATCGGGGCCTGCATGACACCGGCCATCAATCCCGCCATGCCGACCAGCACGAAATTCGACTCCGGCACCGTCAGCAGATCTCCTGTCATGAGATTGACGACACGAGCCACGACGAAACCGGCCATGGCACCGACGAAAAGCGTCGGACCGAAAGTTCCTCCCACTCCACCTCCTGCATTCGTGAAGGACATGGAAAAGACTTTCAGGAGCAGGATCATCAGGAAGAAGACAGCTTGAAGCCACGGATTGTCCATGAAGAAACTCAGTAAAGTCCGGCCTTCAAGGTTGATCGGATTATCGTTCAGCAGTTCGGTGATATAACTGTACCCCTCCCCGTAAAGTGGCGGGAACAAAAAGATCAGCAGACCAAGACACAAGGCGGAAATGCTCCAGCGCTTGACTGGTTGACTGATGGATTTGATCCGGTCTTCCAGCCAGAGAGTCGTACGGGTGAAATACACGGAACATAACGCGGAGAACAGGCCGAGCACGATGTAGAACGGGATATTCGCCATGCGAAAGTCAACAAGCGTACATTTGAACACGGCCTCAGAACCGAAGAAAATATAGGAAACCACCGTTGCAGATACCGTAGAAAGCAGCAGCGGCAGTATGGAAGTCATGGAAATGTTGAACAGCAGAATTTCCAATGTGAACAGGACGCCGGCCAAAGGCGCCTTGAAGATGCCGGCGACGGCACCTGCGGCACCACATCCCAGCAGAATCGTCATATTCCTGTAAGACAGGCCTGTCAGCCTGGCGATGTTCGATCCGATGGCGGCACCGGCATAGACGATCGGCGCCTCAGCGCCGACGGATCCGCCAAAGCCTATGGTCACGGAACTGGCGAGGATGGAAGTCCACATGTTGTGCGGCTTGATCTTCGATTCATTCTTCGAGACGGCCTGAAGAACCTTCGTCACTCCATGGCTGATATTGTCCTTCACGATATACTTCACGAACAGCATGGCCAGAAGCATACCGATACCCGGATAGATGATGTAGAAGAAGTTGTAGGTGGAAGAATCGAACCATGAGGTGATCGAGCGATGGATGAAGTCCACGGAAGACTTCAGCAGCACCGCCGCCAAGCCGCAGCAGATCCCGACGACGAGCGACAGGATCATGAGCAGATCCTTCTCGGAGATCTTATGGACAAGACGCCTGATAGGGGCCAGGATATCAACTATGATGGTTCTCTGTTTCATATTCGTAAGACCGCAAATATAATGAAAAAAGTGGCTAACCGGAAATAATGGTCAGCCACAGTATCATGATTGTCGTATTCTGCTACTCTACATCGTTGGCATCATCTCCGCCATACTGTGAGATGTTGTCATCCGGAAGTGCCTCATCTGTCTCTCCGGCATCTCCTTCACTGTCGTCATCCCCATCCAGCCATCTTTCCAGCTCATCCGCATCATCAGTCTTGACCTTGATCTTCACCAGATAGATCGCATCAGGAATCTCCAGCATCACAGCATAGAAGCAGCTACCGTCAGGCTTGTCATATTTGATCAGGTCAGGCAGGTAATCGCTGAATCCTTTCGGATATTTCTCAGCAAACGCCGCGGCCAATTCCTCGGACATATTCTCATAGCTGACTACAGCTCTTTTCTTCGTCATCATATCTATTTCAGGTTTTATTTTAGTTGATTGTTCATTGATGTTGCAATTATAGGACATTTTTTTCGATTAGCGCAAATAAGATTTATTTTTTTTTGAAGAAAAATGATTTTTGCTGTTTTTTGCGCTGAGGATCCCTTTCCACGAATACAGGCTGCAGGTTCTTCGGGTCAAGTCCCGTATAGAACATCACGGAGGAAGTAGTCATCGGTGTCGGTGTGAAATCCTGTACCTGATCCATATATATGCCTTTCAAAGCTGGATTTTCTGATAATTTCTGCATTTCCTTCATGGTACAGCCCGGATGCGACGAAATGAAGTACGGCACCAGCTCGCAGTGCTTGCCGCTGGAGCGTACGATCCGGTCGAATTCACGGCGCAGAACGCCGAAAAGCCTGAAGGAAGGTTTGGCCATGTACTTCAGCACCTTGTCCTCCGTATGTTCCGGGGCGACCTTGAGCCGTCCGGAAGTATGCTCGAGGATGAGTTCCTTCAGATATGGATAGCCGGTCTCGTCGATAAATCCCTTCTCATTGAGGAAAAGGTCATAACGTACACCGCTGCCGATATAGGCATGGCGGATGCCCTTCACCTGACCGATGCTGTGGTAAAGATGGAGCAGATGCTCGTGGGAAAGGTTCATGTTCTTGCAGGGCGCCGGGAAAAGACAGGATTTCCTGCGGCATTTCGAACACAGAGCCTGGTCCTTTCCGTGCATCCGGTACATGTTCGCGGACGGCGCTCCGACATCGGAGATGTTGCCGGCGAAGCCTGGAAGTTTCTTCAGTCCTTCCACCTCCTTAAGGATGGAGGCCTCACTTCTGGACTGGATGAACTTGCCCTGCTGGGCTGCGATCGTACAGAAATTGCAGCCGCCGAAACAGCCCCTATGGATATTGATGGAATATTTCACCATCTCGTAAGCCGGGATGTGCTTGCCCTTGTACCTCGGATGAGGCAGCTTGGTATAAGGCAGATCCCAATATTCGTCCATCTCCTCCATCGTGCATGGAGGCCAGGTCGGGTTCAGCTGAACGTAACCATCCTTATACGGCTCGACCAGAGTCTGCGGATGCATCATGTTCGCATGTGTCTCGAAAATATGGAAATTTTCAGCGAAAGCCCGCTTGTCTTTCAGACACTCCTCATAAGAATGAAGGAAGAGCGCATCCTTGACCTTGCAGGTTCCCTTCTGATAGAAAGCGATCTGCGGAATCTTCTTCAAGGCATGCGGATTACGGGTCCGTTCAATGGTCCTCGTGAACTCCAGCATGGTCCGCTCTCCCATGCCATAGCACAGGTAATCCGCCCCGCTCATGTTCAGAATGGACGGGAACAAACGATCCTGCCAGTAATCATAATGGGTCAGACGGCGAAGAGAAGCCTCGATGCCGCCGATGAGGACCGGGACATCCGGATATAGTTCCTTAAGGATACGGGTATAGACGGTCACGGCATAATCCGGACGCTGTCCGGCTTTACCGCCCGGCGTATAGGCGTCATCGCTGCGGAGACGTCTGGATGCTGTATAATGGTTCACCATCGAGTCCATGGCCCCGGAATTGACGGCGAAATACAACCTCGGAGCTCCCAGTTTCTTGAAATCCCTGAGATCATCCCGCCAGTTCGGCTGCGGAACGATCGCGATCCGGTACCCGAATTTCTGCAGCCATCTCGCGACAGCGGCAGTACCGAAAGAAGGATGGTCTATAAAGGCATCACCCGTAAAGAAAATGATGTCGATATAGTCCCATCCCAATGCGTTCACCTCCTTGACAGAGGTCGGAAACATATAATTGTTTTCCATTGTTTCCTACATCCTTTCAGGAAGAGCGATACCTAAGATTCCCATCGCCTTGGACAAGGTTCTGGCAATGGTGTCGATCAGTTCGAGGCGGTAGGACAGCAAGTCCTTGTTCTCTTCTTTAAGGATCGGTGTGCTCTGGTAATACTGGTTGAATTCCTTCGCCAGATCAAAGGCATAGTTCGCGATGACGGCAGGAGAATGCGCTTCTCCGGCTTCCGCGATCTTCGCCGGGAAAGTGTTCAGGATCTTGATGATACGGATCTCCTTGGCGCTGAGCTCCATATCGTCCTTCACAGCCTCGGTTTCATAGGCGATGCCCTGTGCCTCTGCCTTTCTCAGGATAGATTTGATACGGGCATGAGTGTACTGGATGAACGGACCGGTATTTCCGTTGAAGTCAATGGACTCCTTCGGATCGAAGAGCATCGTCTTGCGTGGATCCACTTTCAGGATGAAATACTTCAAGGCACCGAGACTGATCATCTTGAACAGCTGGTCCTGCTCTTCCTCACTGAAATCATTGACCTTACCAAGTTCAAGGGAAGTCTCCTTGGCGGTATTGTACATGTCCTCGACAAGATCGTCGGCATCGACGACTGTTCCCTCTCTGGATTTCATCTTACCCTCAGGAAGCTCGACCATGCCATAGGAAAGATGGTAGATGCTGTCTGCCCAATCGAAACCCAGTTTCTTGAGAATGAGCTTCAATACCTGGAAATGATAGTTCTGCTCATTGCCCACCACATAGATATGCTCGTCCAGACTGTATTCCTGGAAACGCTGCTCGGCAGTACCGAGATCCTGGGTCATATAAACGGAAGTACCGTCTCCACGGAGCAGAAGCTTGCGGTCGAGACCGTCAGCAGTCAGATCGCACCATACGGAGCCATCGGCCTCAGTCTCGAAGATGCCCATATCCAGACCTTTCTGGACCAAAGCCTTACCGAAAAGATAAGTCTGGGACTCATAGTAGGTACGGTCGAAAGAGATGCCGAGACTTTCGTAAGTCTTGTCGAATCCCTCATAGACCCATCCGTTCATCTTCGCCCACAGCGCACGCACTTCCGGATCGTTGTTTTCCCATTTGAAAAGCATTTCCTGAGCTTCTTTCAAGGATGGAGCGTTCTTTTCTGCTTCTTCCTTGTCCATGCCGCCGGCTACGAGCTCCTCAACTTCTGCCTTGTACATGTTGTTGAACTCGACGTAATAGTCACCGACGAGGTGGTCCCCCTTCTTGCCGGAAGATTCCGGCGTCTCACCGTTTCCTCTCTTGAGCCAAGCCAGCATGGACTTGCAGATATGGATACCGCGGTCATTGACCAGGTTTACCTTCATCACATGGTGTCCGTTCACCTCCAGCAGCTTCGCTACGGACCAGCCGAGCAGGTTGTTGCGGATATGACCGAGGTGGAGCGGCTTGTTCGTGTTCGGAGAAGAGAACTCGACCATGATGGTCTTGCCGGTCGGCGGAAGCTGACCGAAATCCTCTGTCGCGGAAATGGTACGGAAGAGTCCGTTCCAATATGCGGATGAGAAGGAAATGTTCAGGAAACCTTTTACGGTATTGTAACCGGCTACTTCCTGCGTGTTCTCCTGGAGCCAGGCTCCGATGGCATTTCCTGTATTTTCAGGTGACTGCCGGGATATCTTGAGAAGCGGGAAGACGACCAGAGTATAGTCGCCTTCGAAATCTTTTCTGGTTACCTGCACTTGCAGGGCATTTGCGTCAACGTCTGCTCCGTAAAGAGCCTTGATGGCCTCGACGGCCTTCGATACGATAAAATTTTCAGGTGTCATTCCAGTTATGGATGTTCTATAGGTTTGTATTCATGACTTACGGCATCACTGCCGTTTCTCGGACATCAGCCCAGGTAACTCTTGAGAAGCTTGCTTCTGGAATTGCTCTTGAGTTTGCGGATGGCCTTCTCCTTGATCTGGCGCACACGCTCACGGGTAAGTCCGAAACGCTCGCCGATCTCCTCCAAAGTCATGTCCTGGCAACCGATGCCGAAGAAAGACTTGATGATTTCGCGTTCACGAGGCTGAAGCGTAGAAAGCGCACGCTCGATCTCCTTGTTCAAGGATTCATTGACCAGACCGCGGTCTGCGCTCGGAGAATCGTTATTCACCAGCACGTCAAGCAGGCTGTTGTCCTCTCCCTCCACGAACGGAGCATCCACAGAGACATGACGGCCGGATACTCTCAAGGTATCGGCGATCTTGTCCTTCGGCACATCGATCATCTCTGAGAGCTCTTCGCTGGAAGGCATACGTTCATTTTCCTGTTCGAACTTGGACAGCGCCTTGTTGATCTTGTTCAAGGAACCGACCTGATTCAGCGGAAGACGGACGATACGTGACTGTTCAGCAAGAGCCTGGAGGATCGACTGACGGATCCACCAGACTGCATACGAAATGAATTTGAAACCTCTTGTCTCATCAAATTTCTCAGCCGCTTTGATCAGTCCCAGATTTCCCTCGTTGATGAGGTCCGGCAGGCTCAAGCCCTGGTTCTGGTATTGCTTGGCAACTGAAACCACAAATCTGAGGTTCGCTCTTGTAAGTTTTTCAAGCGCTTTCTGATCACCCTTACGGATGCGCTGCGCCAATTCCACTTCTTCTTCTACTGTAATTAATTCTTCCCTACCGATCTCCTGCAAATACTTATCAAGCGATGCACTTTCACGATTGGTGATTGATTTGGTGATTTTTAATTGTCTCATATAATTCTGTTATTTCCCGAAGCCGAAAAAGGCATTACGTCCCGTTGAAGTCACTCCCTCGAGATAAACCCCTCTCTTCGATTTCTTCACTACTTTTATCACATCTTCAGGAGTCTCCACCGGTATGTCGTTCACATGGGTGATGACGAATCCTTTCATGACACCTGCCTCCTGGAGCTTGCCCGGTCCGACTTCAGTGACTTCCACACCGTTGCGGAGACGGAAAGCTTCAAGCTTTTCAGGTAAGGCCTTACGAAGTGAAGAGCCGTAGAAGACGACTGCGCCATCCTTTCCGACAGTGCCGTTCTCCCGCATAGTTCCCTGGAATGTGACCTTCAGGACCTTTTCCTTTCCGTCACGGATGACCGTGACATCGGTCTTGTCACCAGGATGGAAGCGATTGACGGCTTCCTGCAATGCTGAAGGACTCATGGTAGGGGTCGTACCGACCTTCATGATCACATCTCCTTCCTTCAGACCGGCTTCATCAGCTGCTCTGTTTTCATTTACCTCAACTATATATACGCCTTGAAGTGAAGAAAGTTTCATTTCCTTTGCAATTTTCTCCGTAACCGGCTGCATGACGACACCCAGCATCGCTCTCTTCACGCTGCCGAACTGGATGAAATCGGAAACGATCTTACGGACGATATTGGAAGGGATCGCGAGAGAATAACCGGTGAAGGAACCGGTCTGCGAAATGATGGCCGTATTCACACCGACCAGCTCACCTGCCTTGTTGACCAGCGCACCGCCACTGTTGCCGGGGTTGACCGCCGCGTCCGTCTGGATGAAGGACTCGATCTTGAACTCGCCGGTATAGTTCGGGAGCTGACGACCTTTGGCGCTGACGATACCCGCTGTGATCGTGGATCTCAGATCATACGGGCTGCCGATGGCGATTACCCATTCCCCCAGACGCAGGTCATCGGAATCACCGAACTTCACGACAGGAAGTCCTTTCTCCTCGATTTTCAGAAGAGCGACATCCGTTGCAGGATCCGTACCTACGACAGTCGCATCATAGACGTTATTGTTGTTGAGCGTCACCTGAATCTCGGAAGCATTCTCCACGACGTGGTTGTTCGTGACGATATATCCGTCTTCACGGATGATGACACCGGAACCGCTGGCGGCTACCGGACGATTGTTCTGAGGAGTTTCATAACCGAAAAAGAATTCAAACAGATCAGACGGAGCCTGACGGGCAGGACGCTGTGATTTCACTTGCACATAGACGACTGCATCCACCGCCGATTCGGCAGCGTAAGTAAAGTCCGGATAATTGTCGGCTGACAGATTGACAGTCCGGAACCGCGCCGGCGTCGTCTGACTGAAGGCGCTGACCAGTTCAGAACCTGAGCTTCCGTCTGCATTCACCGTTTTTCCATCCGTACCGAAGGCATGTGCTGCCCCATAAGCCACAAGGCCTCCCGCTATCGCTGAAAGGCCGGCCACAAGTGTTATTTTCGTAATGTTTTTCATGTGAATATCATTAGTTTCTATCCCTAAATTTTCAAACTTTATGCCAAATATCCCGAGGATTTTTATTATATTTGCTTAATTATTGGGCCCGAGAAGGGCCGCATGTACATTTGACGTCAAATTTTATTAATAAGAAGTATATGAAACTAATAGTATCCAGTTCTGAATTGCTCAAAGGCATAATGGCCGTTTCCAAGGCCATTCCAGCAAAATCTCCACTTCCCATTCTGGAGAATTTTCTCTTTGACCTGAAAGACAGCAGACTTTCCATCACTGCTTCAGATTCCGAACTCACGCTGAAGACTGAAGTAGAGGTAGAAAGCACCGAGGAAGAAGGAAAGATCGCAGTCCCTGCGAAACACATGATCGATTTGTTGAAAGCTCTTCCGGACCTGCCGCTGACCATCAGGACGGCAAGTGACAGTTCCTTTCAGTGCATCTGGCAGACCGGTGAATCCACCTTGCCTTATTTCCCGGCAGAAGATTATCCGGAGCCGACGACGACCGACGATACTGCAGTGAATGTACAGTTCCCGGCAGACGAGCTGGTAGACGGTATCTCCAGCACTGTATATGCGACCGCAGACGATGAGATCCGCCCGGCCATGAACGGTATCCTCTTCGATATCGATCTTGCCAGCACGACCCTCGTCGCTTCCGACTCCCACAAACTGATCTGCTACACGACCAAGAAGGTGAAGACCTCCGAGAAAGCATCCTTCATCCTTCACAAGAAACCGGCCGCCATCCTCAAATCCATCATCAGCAAGGAAAGCGAGAATCCGGTAGACATCACCTTCGACACTAAGAATGCGATCTTCCGTTTCGACCAGACCGTCGTCATCTGCAGACTGGTCATCGGAAAATACCCGAAATACAGGGAAGTCATCCCTCAGAACAACTCGAACATCCTGAAGATCGAGCGTGAGCAGCTGCTGAATACCGTAAGACGCATCTCCGTATGCGCGAACAAGGCCTCCAACCATATCAAAATGGATCTGAAGAGCGGTTCATTGGATATTTCCGCCCAGGACCTCGGCTTCTCCATCGCCGCTCATGAGCAGATCGCATGCCAGTATGACGGCGAAGACCTGACCATCGGCTTCAAGTCACCGTTCATCATCGATATCCTGTCCAACATGAACTGCAACCAGATCGTGATGAAATTCATGGACAGCAAGAGAGCCGCTCTCGTCATCCCCGCAGAAGAAGAGGAAGACAGCGACAAGATCTGCGGTATCATCATGCCTATTATGATTTCATAAGCCAATGAAACTGAACCTGCAAAGACCGCTGGTGTTCTTCGATATCGAGAGCACCGGATTGAACATAGCCTCCGACTCCATCATCGAGCTGAGCTTCGTGAAGATCATGCCCGGCAATGAAGAGCGGATCAAGACCTGGAGAGTGAAACCATGGGATTATGTCCTGCAGCGTCAGCGACCGATCAACCCGGCAGCGATGGCGGTCCACGGCATCACTGATGAAGAGCTGACCGACTGCCCTACCTTCAAGGAGATCCTCCCGGAAGTGATCGAATGGCTGGACAACAGTGACCTGTCCGGATTCAACTCCGCGAAGTTCGACCTGCCGATGCTGGCCGAAGAGATCGAGAGAGTCAGGAAATATTCCGACTACAATCCGGAAATCGACCTGCACTCCAGACAGATGGTGGATGTTCAGAACATCTACCACATGCTGGAACCCCGCAACCTGAAAGCGGCCTACCGTTTCTACTGCAATGACGACCTGGAGAAGGCTCATTCTGCTGAAGCGGACACCATGGCGACCTATAAAGTACTGGAAGCGCAGCTGGACAGATACCCGGAGGACCTGAAGAACGACGTGGATTTCCTGGCTAACTACTCTACCCGACACAAGAACGTCGACTATGCCGGACGCCTGGCCTACAATGACCAGAAGGAAGTCATCGTCACCTTCGGCAAACACAAAGGCAAGACAGCGCGCGAAGTGTATTTTTCAGAACCTTCCTATTTCGCCTGGATCCAGAACGGAGAATTCACCTTGGATACCAAACGTCAGTTCATGCGGCTGAAAGAGCAGTTCGACGCAGAGCGGAAGGAACAGAAACAGCACAGGACCGAGATGGAAAACAGGCCCCCTACAGCGGAATCGCTGAATGACCTGAAAGGCAAATGGGGCGGCCAAGGCAGTTTATTCTAAGATGAACATCATTGTCAGACCTTACAACGGACAGCATTGCTGCTGCAGACCGGATACGACTTGGGAGAGAGAAAACAGGGATTTCTACTCTCCCGAGTCCGTTGAAAGGCTGAGCTGTACCCCGGTGCTCTTCGCCCGGATCAGCAAAGCCGGTAAATGTGTGGGAAGGAAATTCGCCTCCCGCTACTACGATGCCGTAAACTATGGCGTACTGCTCTATGCAGAGAACTTCCTGGACGGCACTCCGGAAGCCTGGGCCTGCGCCTCATCAATCGACCATACCTCCATCCTCCCCTCCCCATTGTACAACCCCATTGTCCTGGGACAGACCGGGAATCACTTCCTCCTGAAAGTGGACGGAAAGATCATCACGGATTATAACGGAGGAACGGCAGAAATGATCGAAGAAGCTCTGGTGGAAGCCTCCAGCCTCATTTCCCTACGTATCGGCGACGTACTCTGCCTGGAACTCAGCGGACGGCTGCCGATTGTGGAGAACGCAGAAGGACAGACTCTGGTCGAAGGAACGTTCTGCGACAACCCGACCTTTGATTTCAGAATTATCCGATAGGCACGGCAACGGACGAGCGGCACGGTTTTTGGGAAAGCGTTGCCGAATATCAAACGAAACATAATCAAAACTACAAAAGAAATGAAAATGAAAACATCGGCACTTGCCCTTGCTGCAGTCCTTGCACTGTCCAGCCTGATGGCTTGCAACGCGCAAGCTCAAGACAACAAAGACAATGAGACCACCGTAGCGACAAAGTCTGCCGGTACAGTGACTTCACTGACCGAAGCCACTTTCTACGAGAAAGTATACGATCTCAGGAATACAGAACGTCTGGAATTCAAAGGTGACAGACCGGTCGTCGTCGACTTCTACGCGACCTGGTGCGGTCCTTGCAAGCAGATGGCCCCGATTCTGGAAGAAATGGCTCAGGAATTCGCCGGCCAGGTAGATGTCTATAAGGTAGATATCGACCAGAACCGGAACCTGGCTGGAATGATCGGCATCCAATCCATTCCGACCTTCCTCTTCATCAATGCGGAAGGTGAACCGAAGCTGACCGTCGGCGGTATGGAGAAAGCCCACTTCAAGAAACTCTTCAAAGAAATCGTGACGAAAGAAACGAAATAAGGACCATAACCATAAATGGAAAAACATTCAGCAGACATAATTATCATAGGTGGAGGCGCGGCCGGTCTTATGGCCGCTGCCGGCATCCACCGTTTCGATCAGGAGCAAGGACAGGAACACAAAGTTCTGGTCCTCGAAAAAATGGAACGGCCGGGGAGAAAAATCATGATCACCGGCAAAGGACGCTGCAACATCACGAACGTCAAGCCTTGGAACGAATTTTCAAGCCATATCCATCCTAAAGCAGCTTTCTTGAAACCTGCTTTCTTCAACCTGAATCCGGAAGCGATGCTGACCTTCCTTCAGGAAGCCGGTCTGAAAACCGTCGTAGAACGAGGAGATCGCGCTTATCCAGCCAGCTATGTGTCTGCAGATGTCGTAGATGCACTCGTGAAAGCAGCCACGGCCGCCCCAGATACGGAACTGCTTTGCGGAAAAACCGTTTCCGGAACCACCAGCGTAAAAACCAGGGAAGGCTGCTCGGCGTTCCGGGTAAACTGTGCTGACGGCACGGAATACACCTGCCGGAAACTCATCATCACAACCGGAGGACTCTCCTACCCACGTACCGGTTCGACCGGCGACGGATACAGATGGGCAGAAGCTTTCGGACACAAGGTCAAGAACCTTATGCCTTCCCTCACGGCAGTCGTACCGAAAGGGTACAAACAGACCGCAGAAGTCGGGAAAGACGAACTGAAAGGACATATCGCCCGCGAGACGCCGCTTTCTGAACTGGGCAGCGCGCTCTGTGGCAATCAGCTCAAGAACGTGGAACTGTCGCTCATCATCGACGGAAATGTCGTGATGGAAGAATTCGGAGACGTAGATTTCACGGACGGCGGCCTGGAAGGACCGATCGGATTCAAGCTCTCCCGCCGTTGCGTGACTGCATTGACCAACGGCTCCAAGGTATCCATAGCCATGGACCTGAAACCGGCAGTCGCCGAGGATGCCCTGAACGCAAGGATCAGCAATCTCTGGAACGAGATCTGCCGTGACCGGAGAAGTTCCGGCCGTTCCTATAAAGACAAGTTCCGGGTACTGGCAGGGAAACTCATGCCTTCCTCACTGATGACTCCTTTCCTGAAAATGAACCCGAACGCCGACCACAAGACACTGGGCCGCTGCCTGAAAGAATGGAAATTCGACATCGAAGGCTTTGTCGGCTATGAACGTTGCGTGATCACCGCCGGCGGAATCGCTGCGGATGAGCTCACCGCAAAGACCTTGGAATCCAAACTGGTTCCGGGACTCTATTTCGCAGGAGAGCTGCTGGATCTCGACGGCGACACGGGAGGATACAATCTCCAGATCGCCTTTTCTTCCGGTTTCCTGGCCGGCATTTCAGCTGCAAGAAGCCTCTGATGCAATATCGGCTTACCGCCGTTTCCGGGATCAGATGACCCCGGAACCGAGCATTTCATCACGGTCGTACCAGACCGCGAACTGACCAGGGGTAATACCACGCTGCGGCGTATCGAACAGGATGAACAGACCGTTCGCCCTACGGATGACCGTCGCGTCCTGGAGCGGCTGACGGTAACGGATGCGGACCTTGTAACGTCTGACCTCACCGATCTCCATGGCCATATCTTCACGGATCCAATGGATCTCTTCCGGAAGCACCCTCAGGCAGCTTCTGGACAGACCTTTGTGCGTATGTCCTTCTCCGACATAGATGATGTTCCTGTCGATGTCGGTCTCGATGACGAAGATCGAATCCTTATGTCCTCCGATGTTCAGCCCCTTGCGCTGCCCGATCGTATAGAACTGGGCGCCGTCGTGCTTGCCGACAATCTTCCCGTACGGATTTTCTCTGTAACGCGTCTTCTTCACATGCTTCTTGCCGCTGCGGTAGGTCTCGGTCTCGAAACGGATATCGTAACGGACCGGCTCCGCGAGACGGGCCAGCTGCTCATCCCCGAGCGCGGCGATCTTCTCCATCGAGAACGGACAGCCTTCATGATGAACCGGCGTCGCCTTGTCCTCGGAAATGTAGTCCGTGATCATCTGCACGTCCGCACTCTCGTCTTTCTGGAGATGCTGGAGCGTCTCTTTCACGAAAAGGTACTGCGGATCCATATCATAATAGGCATCATAGACTTCGACGACCTCTCCTTCACAAGGTTTCAGTTTCTGCTGAAGGAAGGTGGGCAGATCCACCTTACCGACGAAACAGATGCCCTGGGAATCCTTCTTGTCCGCAGAAGGCAGGTCTGCTTCATGTGCCAGACGACGGACCTCCGGCTTCACGATGTCCCCGATCGGGAACATCGACTTGGCCAGCTGCTCCTGAGTAAGCTGGCACAGGAAATAGCTCTGGTCCTTGTTCGGGTCGGAACCGGCGAAGATCCGGTAGACCTTCCGCCGGACCGGTCTTCCGGAGCCGGGCTCATTGACCTCGACCATTACCTCATCCTTGCGGCAGTAATGGCCGGTGGCCACCATATCCGCTCCAAGTTTCTCCGCACATTCCATGAAGGCGGCGAACTTGATCTCACGGTTGCACAGCACATCCGGATTCGGGGTCCTGCCCTTCGCATATTCATCGAACATATAGTCGACCACTCTTTCGCGGTACTCCTTGCTCAGATCCACGAAATAGAAAGGGATGCCGATCTTGCGGGCTACCATCTCGGCGACGAAACGATCTTCCTCCCACTCGCAATCTCCATGAAGCGTCGTGGAAGCATCATGCCAGTTCTGCATGAAGAGCGCGAAGACATCATAGCCCTGCTGTTTGAGCAGCAGCGCGGCCACCGAAGAATCCACTCCTCCTGACAGGCCGATACAGACCTTGATCTTGCCATTATCCCTCACATTGTCCGACTGTTGCAGTGAATTTGTCATATAATTGAAAAGTTTTATTATCTTTGTTTACTTTGTAGCGTTGCAAAGATAATTATTATAAGACGTTATGACAACGAAAGAGATAAAAATCACCTATCAGGAATTCAATAGTCTTGATGAACTGCAACCTGAAGACCAGAAAGTCGCGGAGGCGGCCATTGATGCCATCAGCCATTCCTATGCTCCTTATTCACGGTTCAATGTAGGGGCAGCGGTCCTGCTTGAAAACGGAACCATCGTGAAAGGTTCGAACCAGGAAAACGCGGCCTATCCGTCCGGACTCTGCGCAGAACGGACCGCCATGTTCTATGCAAGCCACCAGTATCCTGACCAGTCCATGACCTGCATCGCGATCGCAGCCGGACAGCACGGAGTTCTGTGCGAACACGCCGCTTCTCCATGCGGAGCCTGCCGACAGGTGATGGCCCAGTACCAGACCAGATCCGGCCACCCGATGGCCGTCCTTCTGATCGGTTCGAAGAAGATCCAGAAATTCGAGAAAATCGACGATCTGCTGCCACTGATTTTCGACAATATCTGATAAAACGAAAAAAATATTGCAGGTAACCAAAAAATGATTACCTTTGTAGCTCAGGGTAAGTCATACACGACCAGCTCCCTCTGAACTCCCCCAGGGCCGGAAGGCAGCAAGGGTAGGAGGTCGTAGCGGTGCGATGTATTCAGCTTACCCTTTTTCCTTTTCAGGACCTCCCGTCCTGTTTTTTCTTTTCCGGCAAGACCATTCCAGGAAACATGAAAAAACCCGGCAACCTCCAGAGAGGATGCCGGGTCTCATACACCCGCAGCATCATTTGATTTCGATACATCTGCAGCTTTTTTCTTTCTCTTCTTTCGTCATCTTCGGAAGTTCAATGGTCAGCACACCATCGGTGCAGCTGGCTGAAATGCGGTCTTTCTCGACGTCATCCGGCAGATAGAGCCGCTCTTCGAACTTCGAGTAGGAAAACTCGCGACGAAGATACTTCTTCGCCTTCTGCTCATCTTCTTCGGATTCCTTGTGCTCCATGGAAATGACCAGCATGTCGTCATCACTGATCTGTACATTGAAATCCTCCTTCTTCAAGCCAGGAACAGCCGCTTCGACCTTATAGCGATCCTCTTCTTCCATCACGTTGATGGCAGGAGACGTACCATTCAACCTCATCGTGAGATCATTGTCGAAGAAATCGTTGAAGAAGTTCGGCAACCAATTCTGTTCATAATTTTTTCTTGCAGGTAACATAATCAAATCCTCCTATCATTTTTAAAGTTCAACTTATTCCGGACTGTGGATTTTGTTCCGCAATCTGACCTGTAGAAGGTCAAGTTCCATGCCATCGGTCCGAAGGTGGAAATGCGGTATAAAAGGCTCCAAAGGCGTCACCTTCAGTCTAATTCATCCTCCAGAAAGGCAGACAAAATGTCCATTCACGTGCCATTCTGTCACCAAGAAAGACTGTCTTATATTAGAGAATCCCGGAAAAAAACCTTAATTTTGCCACATAAAACACCACTTATGAAAGAAAGCTTCCTCCACATCACCGGACTACTGCTCGCTGCCGGCCTTACCTTCACCGCATGTACTGCCGATCCCCTCGAACCTCAGGGTCAGGACAATGAACCGGAGACAGAAGTCCCCACAGTTCCCGATCAGCAACCGGATCCTTCCCCGGACCCGAAGCCCGAACCGCAGCCGGAATCCCCGGACCAGGGCAGCAGCTATGTCTGGGAAGAAGGAAGCCTCCCGGAGATTCTGGTAGAAGTTTCCTTAGGTCAATGGAACCAGCTTCTTCAGCATTTCGACAAGGATGAGAAGACCGGTGAGTACATCCACTGCAAGGTCACCTTCGACAAGAATGGAGAAAAGACCGTCCTCGAAGATACCGGACTCCGTCTCCGCGGCAACACTTCCCGCCGCCGTCCGGAAAAAGGCAACAGCCTGCACCAGGGCGACCAGAGCCAATGGCAGCATTGCCATTATTACCTGAATTTCAAGAAATTCAACAAAGACAAGGAGACGAACTCCATCCAAGGCGTGAAGAAGCTCTACCTGAAATGGTTCAAGGACGATCCGAGCTACGTACGGGAAGTTTTCTGCTACGACCTTTTCCACAGGGCCGGAATCTGGACTGCCTCGCAGAGCGGCTGGTGCAGACTGAGCATCCATGTGGAGGGCGACTCGAAGCCAGCCTACCTCGGCATCTACGAAATGCTCGAACCCATTGACAACAGATATCTTGAAAGGAGAAGCGGCGGAACTGACCCATCGAAAGCCTTCACCGCGGCGACCGGAAATCTCTGGAAATGCACCTGGGGCGCAGACCTCCGCACCAGCGGCGGAAACACGGTCGACGAAAGCAAGATCGGACCGGACGACAGCACCCGTGACTACCCTTATGAACTGAAGGAAGACGCCCGGAATTACGAAGCAGCGAAGATTCAGCTCATGGACTTCATGCAGAAACTGAACGGCAAGGGCGATGAGAACTTCAAGACCTGGATCCAGCAGGTCTGCGATGTCCGCCTCCTGCTGCGCACCTATGCCATCAATGTCGCGGTCGGCATGTGGGACGATCACTGGAACAACCAGAACAACTATTACCTGTATTTCGACTCATTGGACCGATACGATTACCACGTCTATTTCATCCCCTATGACTATGACAACACCCTCGGCTCAAGTCAGGGTATGGACTCCGGGCGACAGGACCCCTATCATTGGGGCAGTCGCGGCAAACTCATGGAAAGAATGATGGGAATCCCGGAATTCCGGAAAATCTACCAGGAAGAACTCGAACGCCTCATTGCTCAGGGCAATGGATACATGTATTGGGAAGAGGCCGCGGCGCGTATCCGCCAGTCTCAGGACCGGCTCCGTGACCATGTCGCCAATGATACCGGGGAAGACATGGCCATCGAAGACCGTACCGCTTCCTGGAGCAACCATCAGGAATACCGGCTGCTCTCGTCAGCGAACAATTTCTTCCGGATCAAAGCGGAATCGATTCTCAGATCTTCGCGGCACAATTGATGCCGTCCAGCGCGGAAGATACGATGCCGCCGGCATAACCTGCCCCTTCACCGCAAGGATAGAGGCCAGCGATCTGCACATGCTCCAGCGTTTCCGGATCACGCGGAATACGGACCGGAGATGAAGTCCTCGACTCTACACCCAGCAGAAGGGCATCATTGGTATAATATCCCTTGACCTTATTGTTGCCGACCTCAGGGAAGGCATATTTCAGGCGCTGTGCCACATGCTGCGGCAACAGTTCATGCAAAGGAGCAGGAACCACGCCCGGATGATAGGAAGATCTCGGAAGGTCTCTGGACGCGATCTGACGGCAGAAATCCTGCATTCGCTGTCCAGGAGCCTTCAGCGAACCGGTATATTCGAACATCTTCTTCTCGATATCCCGCTGGAAATGCAGCAGCGCGAGCGGACCATGGGCCGCATACTCCGGCATGTCTTCCGGCTCGACGGACACCACAACACCGGCATTCGCCCACTTGGAGTTACGGGCGGAGTTCGACATGCCGTTGAGCACCAGTTCACCGGGAGCCGTAGCCGCCGGTACAAGGATACCGCCCGGGCACATGCAGAAAGAGAAGACTCCCCTGCCGAGCACCTGAGTCACGAAAGCATATTCCGCCGTCGGCATGGTCGGCTGATATTTACCATGGTACTGAATCTTGTTGATGAGCGACTGAGGATGCTCCACGCGGACACCCAGCGCGAAACCTTTCGCCTGGATCTCCCAACCTTTACGGTCGAAAAGCTCATAGATGTCGCGGGCGGAATGGCCGGTGCCCAGAATCACCTTCCGGGCCTCATAAACCTCCGCACCGTCATTGACCGTCACCTTGAAGGTACCGTCCCCCTTCTTCTCGATATCCGTCACCCGGGATTCGAAATGATATTCTCCGCCATGCTCGATGATGCACTCACGGATATTCTCCACGATGTCCGGAAGCTTGTCGCTGCCGATGTGCGGATGCGCGTCGATCAGGATCTCCGGCTTCGCCCCGAAACGGACGAACTGGTAGAGCACCTCACGGATATCTCCCCTCTTGGAAGAACGGGTATAGAGCTTTCCATCAGAAAAGGTGCCGGCGCCTCCCTCTCCGAAACAGTTGTTCGAATCTGGATTCACCACCCCTTCCTTGGACAGGAGCGCCATGTCGAACTTGCGCTTGTGGACGTCCTTTCCCCGCTCCAGAATGACCGGTTTCAGTCCTCTCATGAGCAGCCTCAAAGCCGCAAACATGCCGGCAGGTCCTGCACCCACGATAATCACTGGCTCAGCAGATGAAACATCTTTGTAATCAGGTATTACATAAATGTTCTCCTCTTCACCGGGCTTGAAAGCCTGGATCCGGTAACGGTAGATGACATCATTCCGGGCATCGATCGATCTGCGTACGATGCGGCAATGGAGGTCTGCCTTCGGAGAAAGCCCGAGCGCTTTCGCGGCAGCCGCCTTCATGTCGGCCTCAGAAGGTTCGAGACCCAATTTGCAAGTCAGTTCAAATTCTTTCATGCGCTATGATAGTTCTGTATCTTTTTCGTTTGTTTTCTAGAATTCCGCCAGACGGGAAACCGGAGCGACATCCAGGCTGCTGCGTTCTCCGTTCAGATAATGGAACCAGCCTGCGATCGCGATCATGGCCGCATTGTCTGTCGTGAACTTGAATTCAGGAAGATAGACGTTCCAGCCCCTCTTCTTTCCTTCTTCCACCATACGGTTGCGAAGACCGCTGTTCGCGGAAACACCGCCGCCGATGGTCACTTCCTTGATACCGGTTGCCTTGGCCGCCTTGACAAGCTTGTCCATCAGGATATCGATCAGCGCCTTCTGGAAGCTGGCACAGATATCTTCCTTATTCTTTTCCATGAACTGAGGATCCTCCGCCATCCGGTCACGGACGAAATACAGCAACGAGGTCTTGATTCCGCTGAAACTGTAATCAAAGCCCGGAATGTGCGGTTTGGAGAAATGGAAACGCTCCGGATCTCCTTCCTTGGCAAGCCGATCCACGATCGGACCGCCCGGATAACCGAGTCCCATCATCTTCGCGCATTTGTCGAAGGCTTCTCCGACCGCATCGTCGATGGTCTGGCCCAGTATCTCGTATTCCAGCGGATCGTTCACCTTCACGATCTGGGAGTTACCGCCGGAAACCAGCAGACAGAGGTAAGGGAATTCCGGCTGACGGTTTTCCTTACCGTACTGCTTGATGAAATTCGCCATGATATGCCCCTGAAGATGGTTCACCTCAACGATCGGCTTTCCGGTAGCCAGCGCGAAACCTTTCGTGAAGGAGGTTCCGACCAGCAGGGAGCCGAGCAGGCCCGGTCCGCGGGTAAAAGCGATCGCCGTGAGATCGTCAGCGGTGATTCCGGCCTGATCGAGCGCCTGGCTCACGACCGGTACAATATTCAACTGATGTGCCCTGGAGGCCAGTTCCGGTATGACTCCGCCATAAGCACGGTGGACTTCCTGACTGGCAAGGACATTAGAAAGCAGGTAACCGTCTTTGATTACCGCTGCTGAAGTGTCATCGCAGGATGACTCTATTCCAAGTATGATATCTGCCATAATCCTGATTTATGACTGCAAAATTACGGATTTTATCCGAGATTTTTATTATTTTTGCAGATTGGGTGTCATATTTTTTAGACGGACAGACAATTTGAAGAATCATATCATAAAAATACTGAAAATACTGGGAATCATCCTGACTGCTCTCCTCATGGTCTTCCTTGCGGGGTGTCTGCTCATACAGCTTCCCTCCTTCCAGACAAAGATCACCGGCTATGCGCTGGAGCGCCTGTCCATGCACATCGACGGCGACCTCCAGCTCAGCAAGCTCTACCTCCGTCCGTTCAACACGCTGGTCATCAAGGATCTGACGATCACGGACAAGGCCCCGTTCACCAATGCGAGATATCCGGAGAAACCGCCGGTCGACACATTGGCCTCCTTCCGCTATGTCACGGCCCAATTCTCCCTCAAAGGCCTGATCGCCCAGGAAGGAATCGAGATCGACAAGGTGAAAGTCTCTGACGGAAGCTTCAACTATGTGCTCGAGAACAACGCGATGAACAACCTGTCCAGAATCTTCCACCTTCATCCGAGCGACAAGAAGCCAGCGGAAAAAGATCTTTTCTCCATCTCCGACGTCGAACTGGAAAACGTGCGGTTCAGGATGCTGAACTACAAGGACAAGAAGACTCAGTCTGCCACGGGATCCATCGACTGGAACGACCTGGACGTCCGTAACATCCATGCGGTAGCCCGGGACCTGAGTTTCTCTCACGGAATCATGTACGGAACGATGGACCGGCTTTCCGCCCAGGAAAAGAGCGGTTTTGAAATCCTGAACCTCTCTGCAGACGTAAAGATCGGAAAAGGAAAAGCCATCATCTCAGACATCGATTTCCAGGACGGCCAATCTGACCTCCAGCTCAAAGAATACCGGATGGAATATGAAAACGGACATGCCTTCAAGAACTACATCCAGGACGTAACCATGTTCATCGATATCCGCGATGGAATACTGGACTTCAAGACCCTCAGAGCCTTCGCTCCCGGCTTCAAGACCTGTACCAACCGTTGGAAAGTCAAAGGCCGTGCCCATGGAACCGTAGACAGCCTGCGCATCGACGGCATCGACATCGACACTGAAGGAGGTCTCTTCCGTGGCCACGTCAAAGGCAGCATGACCGGACTTCCGGACATTTCCAAGACTCGTCTGGACGCCCGCATCAGCAACATGACCCTGAATACAGCCGGATTGGCGAACTTCATCAACGGCTGGTCGGCCGACAGCGACCTGCAGCTGGCCACCTATGCTCCGGGCGTGAACTGGAGAGCCTACGGCAGCGCCAGAGGAATGCTCAATGATTTCAAGGCCCAGCTGCAGCTGGGATCCCGGATCGGCAACGCCACCGCTGACATACGGATCAGAGACCTGGTCTCCAGCCACCGGGGCATCAGTCTGGACGGGCTCCTCAACACCTACGATCTGGATCTGGGCAAGATCATCGGCAACAATCTCCTGGGCCATTGCACTGTTGCAGCTGACCTGAGCACCCGTTTCGGCAAAGGACAGGAAGGACTCTCCGTCCAGATGAATTCCGTGAAGGTGGACCGTCTCCATGTCAATGGGTACGACTACTCGGACCTGGTGGCCCTCGGCACCTTGAACAAGCAGAGCTTCAACGGAAAGATCATCTGCCACGACCCCGCGCTGAACTTCCTCTTCCAGGGAACCTTCGCCTTCTCTCCGAAGACACAGAACGCGCTGTACAGTTTCTACCTCAATGCCGGTATGGTGGACCTCCAGAAAATGAACATCGACACCAGAGGCAAATCCAAGCTCCAGTTCCAGACTTTAGCCAACTTCAAGAAGACGAACGAGGGCAACCTGACCGGAAACATCAAGCTTTCGAATCTGGTGGTCGAGAACAAAAGCGGGAAGCATGACATCGGCAACATTGAACTGAATTCAGAAAAGAAAGGACAGGGCTACCGCATCGACCTGAACTCCCCTTTCGCGGATGCGGAATACTCCGGCAACGCCCCTATCTTCCATTTCGTGAACGATCTGCTCGCGGCGACCCTCGGAGAAGAGCTTCCTTCCCTGTTCTCCGCTGAAAAGCAGTACAGGGACGGCAACCGCTACCGGCTCTCCGTCAATTTCAACGACTCCATGGACCTGCTGTCCTATGTGATGCCCGGACTCTATATCGCCGACAGCACACGGATGACTGCCTCCATTGACCCGGAAGGCATCTTCCAGATGAGACTGACCTCTCCACGATTAGCATGGAAAGGGAATTACCTCCGCAACACGGAACTGAACATCGGCAATGCCAGCGGAAACTTGTCCGGCATCCTGACCTCCACGGAAGTCAAGGCCGCCTCCTTCCTGCTGAAAGAGAACCGGCTGAACTTCAAGGCCGGAGAAGACCATATCGGTATCGGCTATACCTACAACAATGAAGGAAGCCTGACGAACCGAGGAGAACTCTATGCGCTGGGCAACCTGTCCAGAACAGCCTTGGGCAACCTCAGTATCGACCTGGACATCATCCCGTCGAAGATTTATCTCAACTCGCGCGAGTGGAGCATCCTGCCGGCCAAGGTCCATTACGCGGACCATATCCTCAAGGCATACGACGTCGAATTCGAGAGCGGTGAACAGCGGATCAGGATCGACGGCGGTCTCTCCAAGGAAGCGACGGACACGCTGGGCGTCTATCTGGAAAGGATGGACATCTCCATCATCAACCCGCTTTCCGGCATGGATCTGGGCATCAGCGGAAACGCGACCGGCAGTGCCCGGCTCATTTCTCCGATGAACCATCCAAGTGTCCTGGCCGACCTCATCTGCGACAAGACCACCATGTCCGGACAGTCTCTGGGGACCTTGAAAGCCCAATGCAAATGGAATGACCAATTCAAACGCTTCGACTTCCTCTGCAACAACCTGCTGTCCGGGAAGAAGAATCTGGACATTTCCGGCAGCTACACTCCTTCCGCAGACTATCTTTCCGCGAAGCTCGGTCTGGACGGACTGCAGATCGCCTATGCTTCCACCTTCCTGAAAGGTATCTTCAGCGAGCTGGGCGGAAGCATCTCCGGAAACCTGACGGCCGAGGGCGTTCCTTCCCGCCTGAACATCAAGAGTGAAGGAACCCGACTGGACAACGGTCATCTGAAAATCAGCTTCACTAATGTCGGCTATGACCTGGCCGGCCGCTTCGACATGGATGAGTACGGAGTCTATTTCCGGGACATGAAACTCCGTGACCGCTTCGGCGCGACCGGTTCTCTGGGCGGAAAGATCTGGTACGACCATTTCTGGAACATGGGCTTCGACCTCCAGCTGAAAGCACATCAGCTGGAATCCGTCAATCTGACTGAGAAGCAGAACGAGCATTTCTACGGCAACGTCTTCGCCTCCGGCAACATCAACTTCACGGGGCCATTGACAGACATGCTGCTGGAAGTGGATGCCGTCACCTCGAAAGCCGGCAATCTCCACATTCCGCTGAACTCCAGCTCAACGGCGGTCGGCACGAACCTGCTGACCTTCCGACAGCCGGAAAGGATCATCTACATTGACCCTTATGAAGCCATGATGGAGAAAGCTAAACATCAGCAGAAAAGAGAGACGAACTTCAACGTGAAGATCCGCGCGACGGCCACTCCGGACCTGAATGCCATCATCGAGATCGACAAAGAGACCGGAAACGTGCTCTCCGGTCGTGGAAACGGAATGATCACCCTGGACATCCGGCCGAACAACGATATCTTCGACATCAACGGCGACTACACGATCGTCAACGGAAAGTATCATTTCGTAGCGATGGGACTAGCCAGCCGTGATTTCCGGATCAAGCAAGGAAGTACGGTCCACTTCAACGGCGACATCATGAACACGACCTTGGATATCGATGCCGTCTACCGGACAAAAGCCTCGCTGACGACACTGATCGATGATCAGAATTCTGTCGGCAGCAGAAGGAACATCGACTGCGGCATCAAGATCACCGACAAGATGCTGAGCCCGAGACTCAGTTTCTCCATCGACGTTCCGGACCTCGATCCGATGATCAAGTCCAAGGTCGACAACGCCCTGAGCACGGAAGACAAGGTTCAGAAGCAGTTCCTCTCCCTGATCATCTCGAACAACTTCCTGCCGGACGAGCAATCCGGTATCGTGAACAACTCGTCCATCATCTACTCGAACGTATCGGAGATCATGTCGAACCAGCTCAACAACATCTTCGAGAAGCTTAACATTCCGCTGGACCTTGGCCTGAACTACCAGCCGAACGACAAGGGTACGGATATCTTCGACGTCGCCCTGTCTACTCAGCTGTTCAACAACAGGGTCATCGTGAACGGTTCTGTCGGCAACAAGCAGAACAAGCTGGGAAGCACTTCGAACGATGTGGTGGGTGACCTGGATATCGAGATCAAACTGGACAAATCCGGCGGCTGGAGAGCCAACCTGTTCTCCCATTCCGCAGATGCGTACACGAACTTCCTGGACAACTCTCAAAGGAACGGTATCGGTCTGACCTGGCAGCAGGAATTCAACAGCTTCGGCAACTACCTCAAGACCCTGTTCATGAACAAGGAGAACCGGAGAAAGGCACAGCTGGAGGAAGAGAACCTGATGATCGACGGCAGTCGCATGAACGTCAAGATCACGAAAGACAATTACAGACAAGACAAGAAAGACAAGCTGGCCCGCAGAAAAGAGCGCAAGGCAAGGCGGGAAGCGAAAAAGAAAGAAAGAAAGAAATGACAGGAAACAAAGGAAAACTATATCTGATTCCCTCCCCGCTGGGAGAGAATGACCCGGCTGAGGTTATTCCGACTCCCGTACTGGAGTCGCTCCACCACTTCAAGACCTATGTCGTGGAAGAGCTCCGGACTATCCGGCGCTATCTGTCCAAGGCAGGACTGAAAGGCCATATCGGTGAACTGGAAATGTACGAGCTCAATGAGCACACGGACCAGGCGACCATCGAAAGCTATCTCCGCCTCTTCGAAGACGGAAACGATGTCGCGCTGATATCAGAAGCCGGCCTGCCTGCCGTAGCGGATCCGGGTGCCCAGCTGGTCGCTCTCTGTCACAAGCATGACATCGAGGTCGTTCCTTATGTCGGACCGTCCTCACTGATGCTCTCGCTCATGGCTTCCGGCCTGAACGGGCAATCCTTCGCTTTCTGCGGCTATCTTCCAGCAAAGACGGATGAACGCCGCAGCCGTCTGAAAAGCATCGAGAAGCACTCGGCAGCCAGCCGGCAGACTCAACTCTTCATCGAAACTCCATATCGCAACGATTCGCTCTTCAAGGACATGCTGGAGATCCTGCTGCCAGGCACCCGACTCTGCGTAGCCTGCAACATCACCATGCCTGACGCCTACATCAAGACGAAGACTGTCGCGGAATGGAAGAAAGAAAACCTGATGATCGGTAAACGCCCCTGCGTCTTCCTGATCCTCGCATAATGCAGGAAACATGAGAACGAAGACAGGAATCCTGGAACTGGAAGGAATGGAATTCAGAGCCTTCCACGGTTGTCTGGAACACGAGAAACTCGCCGGCAACCTCTTCATCGTAGATTTCAAAGGTCGGTTGCCCATGGATAAGGCCTGCGAAAGCGATGCCCTGGAAGACGCCCTGGACTACGGACGCATCTACGACTGCATCGCCGCGCAGATGAAGATCCATTCGGACCTGCTGGAGCATCTGACCGCCAGAATCATCGATGCCCTGGCTGCCTCTTTTCCGGAATTCGAGGAATTTGAAGTAAGGGTATCCAAACAACGACCGCCGGTTGACGGCATCTGCCGTTGGTCACGCATCACGCTGAACTGGCACGCATAAGACAACAGAACATGATCATGAAGAAAAAGATAGCATTCATTACCTTGGGCTGCAAGCTCAACTATGCTGAAACCTCCACCTACGAACGCAAGCTCGCAGAAGAAGGCTTCGAAGCGGTGCCATGGAACAAAGGCGCTGATATCTACCTTGTAAACACCTGTACGGTCACCGAGCATTCCGACAAGAAAAGCCGGAACATCATCCGGAAACTCCACCGGATGACCCCGGATGCACCGATCATCGTGACCGGCTGCTATGCCCAGCTGAAGAAAGAAGAGATCGGACAGATCGAGGGCGTGAGCAGAGTTTTCGGAGCGACGGAGAAAGGGCAGATCGTCCCGGCCATCGTCGCCGCAGTGAACGGAGAAAAGGATTACAGCCATGATGCCCAGACCTTCTTCCCGGCCTGGTCTACCGGAGAAAGGACCCGTTCCTTCCTTAAGGTCCAGGACGGCTGCGACTTCAAATGCGCCTACTGCACCGTCCCTTATGCTCGCGGCGAAAGTCGTAATCCGGCAATCTCGACGATCATCCCGGAAGCGGAAGCCATCGCAGCGGAAGGCATCAAGGAAATCGTGATCACCGGCGTGAATACCGGAGATTTCGGAAAGACCACCGGAGAAACCTTCTTCGAACTGATCCGCCAGCTCAATGAGGTCAATGGAATCGAACGCTACCGCATCTCCTCGATCGAGCCGAACCTGCTGACCGAAGAAATCGTGGACTGGATTGCCTCAGGAACGAAATTCCTGCCGCACTTCCACATTCCGCTCCAGAGCGGTTCGGATACCATCCTCAAAGCCATGGGGCGCCGCTATGACACCGCAGCCTTCGCCCGCAAGATTGCCTATATCCGGGAAAAGATGGAACATCCCGGCTGTCCGAAAGTCTTCTTCGGAATCGACGTCATCGTCGGCTTCCCTGGAGAGACCGACGAACTGTTCATGGAAACTTACAATTTCCTGAAAGACGTGGTCAGACCTGCCTTCATCCACATTTTCCCGTATTCCAGAAGAGCCGGCACTCCTGCGGCCGCCCGCAAGGACCAGGTGCAGGACTCCAAGAAGACGGAAAGGGTGAAGATTCTGGAAGAGCTCTGTGCCCAGCTGCATGAGGAATTCATCGCCGGCAACAGAGGCATTCCAGAGAAAGTACTGTACGAAAGCACGGACAAGCACGGAAAGATGTCGGGCTATACCGGCAACTACATCCGCATCGAGCATGATTTTGATGAAAAGCTCATCGGCAAGATCGTCGATGTGATCATATAAAGGAGAAAGAAGAAATGGAAGAATTGGAACCAGGCAAGGCAAGATTGCAGTTTCTGGGCACCGGTACCTCACAAGGCGTCCCGATCATCGCATGTGACTGTGAGGTCTGCAGATCGCAGGATCCGCGCGACAAAAGGCTCCGTGCCTCCGTGCTGGTCGACTGGTGCGGCATGAAGATTCTGGTCGATGCCGGTCCGGACTTCCGTTACCAGATGCTTCGGGCAGAAGTCAAGCACCTCGATGCCATCCTGCTGACCCACAACCATAAGGACCACACAGGAGGACTGGACGATGTCCGGGCTTTCAACTACCTGGAGAAGCAGGCCACGGAAATCTACTGTGAAGAATATGTAGAGGAATCCCTCAAGAAAGAATATTCCTATGCCTTCGCCGAAAAGAAATATCCGGGGGCACCGGAATGGCACATCCACCATATCGACGAACATCCGTTCAAAGTCCAGACCTTCAGCAAGACCGAGAAACTGGTCTGGGTGAACAACAAAGGCTACGAGCATAAATCGACCGGAGAAGAAGCCCATCCGCTGAAAGAAGCGGAGATCATCCCGATCCGCGGCAAACATTTCACGCTGCCGGTCCTGGGTTACCGTTTCGGCAACATCGCCTACTGCACTGACATGAACCACATCGCCGATGAAGAATTCAAGAAGCTCCACGATCTGGACCATTTCATCATCAACTGTGTGCGCATGGGAAGACACATTTCTCATTTTTCTCTGGAAGAAGCGGTACAGGTGGCACAGCGAGTCGGCGCCAAGCACAGCTGGCTCACCCATCTTTCCCATCAGCTGCCTTGCCATGCTGAACTTTCAGCCATGCTTCCTGAAGGAATACTTCCCGCCTACGACGGACTCATCATCGAATAGCCCTCATTCCTTGCCCGGCGGAACTTCCCGGGCATCGACCAGCTCACGGACCACCTGCAGCAGTTCTTCCGCTGAAGGACCGTTTGCCGTACCGTAACGGGACACGACATCGGAAAGGGACCACCCTTCCCCCATACCTATTATATATGACTTCACCTGAGCCGCCAGTTCCTGCTGTCCAGCCCGGTTTCTCCGTCGTGCCCTGCAGATGTCGCAGGTACCGCAATCCGCAGCGTCCCGCTGTCCGAAATACTCGAGCAGGAAATTGCTCCGGCAGACCGTCTCTTCCTCGACATAGGCGACCATCTTCTCCATCCGATCCACATAGGACTGCTTGAGAAAACGATAGGTGTCCGGTTTCAGGTCAATGTTCTTCGGACGCAGACGATCATGATGCAGGAAGATCACCGTCGCCCTGTCGGCCGGCACATAACGGATCACCCGGTTCAGGGATAAATGATAGAGCATCTGACGCAGGATCGGAATGCCTACCCCGATGGATTCGGCCAGCCAAGTCTCGTCGATCGGCACCGTAAAATCGAAGATACCGGTATATTTCCTCATCAGAAGATCCAGCAAAGTGATGCTTTTCTCATCATGAAAATCAATGTCATACAGATCGTCGCGGTCCACCGTGATCTTCACCCGGGTCTGGATCTCCAGGTCCTCCATGAAGCTCCAGTGACCGACGCGCTCCAGATAACGTATCGCATAATAGGTGGAAGCCCGGCTCAATGAATATTTCCGGCAGAAATCATCAAGCTGGAATTTCAGACGACTGCCCTGTCCATGATCGTAAGGAATCTCATAGAAGATGTGTACTTTATGATAGATCTCCTCCATATAGTCCAATGGAGGGAAGGAGACGCTGGCGATCTGCCGGAGCCGCCGGACATCTCCGCTGTTCCATAAAGTCACGGCATAGGAACGTTTCCCGTCACGGCCACCTCGACCGGCTTCCTGAAAATAAGCCTCCGGAGAATCCGGAACATCGAAATGCACCACGAAACGGACATCCGGTTTATCGATACCCATGCCGAAAGCATTGGTACAGACCATGACACGGATCCGACCGCTCTTCCAGAGTTCCTGTCGTTCGTTCCTCGTCTCATGCCCGAGACCGGCATGATAGAAGGAAGCCGCCACCCCTTGTTTCTTGAGAAAATCCGCCAGTTCCTCCGTCCTGCGTCGACTGCGGACATAGACTATCCCGGTACCGGGAGTCTTCAGACAGATATTGGCCAGCTGCCCGAACTTGTCCTCACACTTACGGACGATATAGGAGAGATTCGGCCGTTCAAAACCGGTCTTCAGAAGATTCTTCTGCCGGAAAGCCAGCTTGTCCATGATATCTTCGGCCACTGACGGCGTCGCCGTCGCCGTCAAGGCGACGAGCGGAGCATCACAATGTTTCCGAAGTTCGCCGATCTGAAGATAGTCCGGACGGAAATCATAGCCCCACTGACTGATGCAATGCGCTTCATCCACCACGATGAAACTCACCTGAAGTTCACGGATGAAATTCCGGAAAGCCAGAGAAGCGATCCGCTCAGGAGAGACATAAAGAAACTTGAAGTCCCCATAGAGCGCATTGTTCAAGGCGATGTCGATTTCCCGACGATTCATGGTAGCGTTCACGCAAAGCGCCTTGATTCCCCTTTCCTGCAGATGCTGCACCTGATCCTTCATCAAGGCGATCAACGGAGTGATGACCAGTGCCGTTCCCCTACGCATAAGCGCCGGAACCTGAAAGCAGATGGATTTTCCACCTCCAGTCGGCAGGATGGCCAGCACATCTTCTCCGATCATGGCCTTCCGGATGATATCCAGCTGTCCAGGTCTGAAATCCTCATAACCCCACCACTTCCGAAGAACCTGACGAGCCCCGGAAACGATGTCCTCCGCCTGACAATCAGGCACACCTTTTGATAGAGAAAGTTCGGATTTCATGACTGTATTTTTGCCCACCTGCAAATAGCTGGTATTTTTCACAAAAATACAAAAAAAATGGCCGATTATATTGGTGCAATCATAAAAAAGCTATATTTTTGTACGTTGATAAAGAGAAAAAAAGTATTGAAATACAGTTTGATTTTTAGTATAAACTTTAAAAATTATTATTGCTATGAGTACAATTGATTTGACTAAGTATGGCATTACCGATGTGAAGGAAATTCTTCACAACCCGTCTTACGAGGTTCTCTTCGCCGAGGAGACCAAACCTGAACTTACAGGTTTCGAGAAAGGACAGCTCACCGAGCTGGATGCCATCAATGTCATGACAGGTATCTACACCGGCCGTTCACCTAAAGACAAGTTCTTCGTATACAACGAGGCTTCAAAAGACACAGTATGGTGGACTTCCGATGAATACAAGAACGATAACAAACCTTGCTCAGAGGAAGCTTGGGCTGACCTCAAGGCTAAGGCTGTGAAACAGCTTTCAGGCAAGAGACTTTTCGTCATGGACTGCTTCTGCGGTGCCAACGCTGCTACTCGTCTCAAAGTACGTTTCATCTGTGAGGTCGCTTGGCAGGCTCACTTCGTGAAGAACATGTTCATCCGTCCTACAGAGGAAGAGCTGGAGAACTACGGCGAGCCGGAGTTCGTATGCTTCAACGCCGCTCTTGCAAAGGTTGACAACTATAAAGAGCTCGGCCTCAACTCCGAGACCGCAACAGTCTTTAACCTCAAGACTAAAGAGCAGGTTATCCTGAACACCTGGTACGGTGGTGAGATGAAGAAAGGTATCTTCTCCATCATGAACTACTATAACCCGCTGAGAGGCTTCGCTTCCATGCACTGCTCTGCAAACACCAACATGGAAGGAACTGATTCAGCTATCTTCTTCGGTCTTTCAGGTACAGGTAAGACTACCCTTTCAACTGACCCTAAGAGACTCCTCATCGGTGATGACGAGCACGGTTGGGATGACAACGGTATCTTCAACTACGAAGGTGGCTGCTACGCTAAGGTCATCAACCTCGACAAAGAGAGCGAGCCGGATATCTACAACGCCATCAAGAGAAACGCTCTCCTCGAGAACGTTACCGTTGATGAGAAAGGTGTCATCGATTTCGCTGACAAGAGCGTAACTGAGAACACTCGTGTATCTTACCCTATCCACCACATCAAGAACATCCAGAAACCTATCTCTAAAGGTCCTCACGCACACCAGGTGATCTTCCTTTCAGCAGATGCTTTCGGTGTTCTCCCTCCAGTATCTATCCTTACCAAGGAGCAGACTCAGTACTACTTCCTTTCAGGATTTACAGCTAAGCTGGCTGGTACAGAGCGTGGTATCACCACTCCTACTCCAACCTTCTCTGCATGTTTCGGTGAGGCCTTCCTTTCACTCCACCCGACAAAATACGGTGAAGAGCTCGTCAAGAAGATGGAAATGGTAGGTGCTAAGGCATACTTGGTGAACACTGGCTGGAACGGTACAGGCAAGCGTATCTCTATCCGCGACACCCGTGGAATCATTGACGCTATCCTCGACGGTTCTATCGAGAAAGCTCCTACTAAACACATCCCATTCTTCGACTTCGAAGTACCTACAGAGCTTCCGGGCGTAGATCCTAAGATCCTCGATCCACGTGATACTTACGCTGACGCTTCTGAGTGGGAAGTCAAGGCTAAAGACCTTGCTGCACGTTTCATCAAGAACTTCAACAAGTTCACAGGAAACGATCTCGGCAAGTCTCTCGTAGCAGCTGGTCCACAGCTCTAGCCGGATGCTGGCCTGGCGCCAGTTCCCTATTGAAAACGTCTGCACCTTGAGTGCAACGGCATAAAGAAAGCCGGATTCCAAATGGAGTCCGGCTTTCCTCATTTATAATCCTTCCCGCTTCTTCCAGGAAGAACTTCATTTTCAAGTAAGATCCTTATTTCTCAAGAAAGAAAAGATCGGAAGGGAAACGACGTGGCAGACAGCGCACGGAGACACTTCCCTTCGGCACACCGATGTCCTCCAGCGCCTGGGCGGAGGCCCGGTAAGCCAGATCATGGTTGTTGTTGTTCTCGCTGAGGTGGCACAGAAAGATGTTCCGCAATCCTGGATGCCAGAAACGGGTCACCGCATCGGCACACTCATCATTGCTGATATGACCGCAGCCCTGCACGATCCTCATCTTCAGATCATAGGTATATGGACCGGCCATCAGCATGTCCATATCATAATTGGACTCGATGATCACCGTATCCGCCTGTCTTGCATATTCGATCACATCATCCACGACACGGCCGCAATCAGTCACCAGCACAATCTTGTACCCATCGAATTCAATGAAGTAACCGACTGTCTGAGCGGCATCGTGAGGCACGACGAAATACTTCACCCGGATTCCGGCGATGTCGTTCCACTCATCGGCGACCAGCACTCTCCTGTAGGCACCGATGGTCTGTGCCGTGAATGTATGGTGGGCCAGCGCATCATGCACGGCCTCTGAAGACCAGACCGGAAGCTGGAGTTTCTGACAATACTTCGACAAGGACTTTATATGGTCCATGTGATTGTGCGTGATGAGAATGCCTTTCAGCCGGGAAAAATCCAGATGCTCTCGCTCCATGTTCTGCTTGACCCGTTTGAAAGAAACTCCCGCATCGATCAGGATCGCTTTCTCATCATCTCCGAAATAATAACAGTTTCCGCTGCTGCCGCTGGAAAAACTCATGAACCTAACCATTGCAGCGCACCTCCTCCACTTCTGCCAAGGCAGCCTCGACCGTTGCCGCGAGATCGGTTCCCGGTTCATAACGAACGGCATGAAGTCCGGCTGCGCGGGCTCCGTCCACATTGGCCTCCACATCATCGATGAAAAGCATTTCCTGAGGATCGCCGCCGATGGCGTTCACGGTCTCCTGGTAGATTTCCACGTCCGGCTTGAGCATCTTCATCTCGAAGGACATGAACAGCCGCTTGAAAGTCTGCTCCAGCGGAGCTCCGGCAGCCACGAACATTTCCCGTGCGCGAGCCAGACAGATGGCATTATTGTTCGACAACATATAAAGGTCGTAGTCCTTCGACAAGCGATGAAGCAGTTCCACCTTCTCCGGTGCGATCCCTTTCAGAATCTTCCCGAAGGCAGCATCGACATCAGCCGCTCCGTATCCCGGAGCACTGGCCTGGAGCACTTCCGCTCTGAATTCATCAGCCGTGATCCGACCGCTTTCCAGGGCCCCGTAGATTCCGTTGACGAAACCGGCTGACAGAATCTCATTGATCCGGGTGAACTTGAGTCCATCTCGGAAGGCAGCCATGCAAGCCGGAACATCCAGGTCGACCAGCACACCGCCCATATCAAAGATAATTGATTTGATCTTATTCATTTTCACAGTATTTCTTGATTACGCTGTAAGCCTCCTGCACGCCCAGCTCTCCGGCTCTGGAAAGATCGATGCAACCTTTCTCCTTATCCTTGATGTAGATCAGGACCAGACCACGGTTGTAATAAGCATCACCCATCGCAGGATAGCGCTGCAAGGCCTTCGTATAGTTTTCGATCGATGCGGTGAACTGGGAAGACAGGCAGTACAGGTTGCCCAGATTGAAGTAGGCATAAGGCAGTTCCGGAGCGATTTCCGCCGCCTTCTGCATATCCTCGAGCGCTTCGGAGTAATCGTATTTCGTAACGATCTGATCACGCACACGCGCTCGGGTATTTCCCTCATCATCCATCGACAGGCTATGCACATTGTTCTCGATGCTGGAGATGAACTCGATCATCTCCGCACGCAGCACGCCACGATTCATGTAATAGAATGTAGCGTACAGGGCCGGCACACCACCCTCCTTCTCCGCAAAATCAATCGCGGATGTATAATCATTCTCGGCAGCATTGAACTGTCGGGTCGCATAATCCCTCAAAGCTCCCATGAAAGCAGTCTTTCCGTCTTTCACCTCCATCATCTGATCGCGGATCATCTCCTCCTTCGTCACCTCCGCAGAATCCGCCGCATTCGCGATCTTCATATTCTGCCTGCAGTCATCCTGGAAACGCTCCAGCAACGGATTCTCGAACATCTTGTCGATCATATAGTTTCCTTCCGTCTTTTCCCGGCTGGCCATGACTCTGTACAACGGACGAAGCCTGATGTTCACATCCCGATACTGCACCAGTTCATTGTCGAAATCCTTCTTCGCGAAATCCGCATCCAGCGTCAGCAAGGCATTGAGCCGGCTGGTCGTATCCGCCAACGCCTTCTTTTCCTCGTCCGGTACGCTTTCGTAGGCCCGGATCTTCTGCTGGGCGATATCATAGTCCCGTTTGGATGAAGCAAGATGACCCCGCAACCGTTTCACATAAGAACGGTTAAGATAAGCCTTCGCGAAATCAGGATAGAGCTCGATCGCACGATCGTAATCCCGTTCCGCCGCCGCATACCTCTCCATCGAGATATAGACTGAAGCTCGGTTGAAATAAGCCAGTACATTGTTCGGATTTATCTCGATCACACGGCTCAGGTCATGGCAGGCTTCTTCATAGGCCCCCATCTGCGCGTAGATCAGTCCCCGGTTATACAAGGTAAGGGCATTGCCCGGCTCCTCCCGGAGCACCCGGTTGAGATCTTCCATCGCCGCATTGTAGCGTTGCCGCTGGAAAAGCATGATCGCCCGATTGAAATAGGCGAAGGTATTGGTCGTATCCAAGCTGATCGCCTTGTTCATGTCCGCGATGGCCGGTTCCCATTTCTGCTGTTCAGCATAGAGACGGCCACGACGGATATAACCCTCAGGATCGAAACGATCCAGGCGGATAGCCTTGTTGTAGTCATTCACCGCCGCCAAAGTATCACCCAGAAAAAGATAGCTGGCTCCCCGGTTCAGATAAGCGGACGGATCTTTCGGTTCCTTGCGGATGTACCGGTTGAAGTCTTCGACGGCCGGTTCGAACTGGCGGGACAGGAAATAGGTCACTCCCCTGCTGAAATAAAGTCCGATATAGCCTGGACGCAGGTCAATGGCTCGGTTGATATCCTCCAGCGCCTGATCATAGTTACCGAAACGACTTTCGGTGATGCCACGGTAATGCCAGCCGGAAGTGAAGACCGGATTGATCCTCACGGAACGGTCGAAGTCATTCTTCGCCCCTCTCAGATCCCCCAGATTGTATTTAGCGATTCCACGAAAGAAATAAGTCCAATGATCTGTCGTGTCCAATGAGGAGAGGATATTGAAATTCTCGATGGCACCCGTGAATTTTCCGTCGGCCAGCGCCCGCCTTCCCCTCATGAAGAAAACGTCTTTGTCGTACTGGGCGGAGACTTCCGCTACGGACAGGAGACCCATGCACAGCAGAAGCAGCATCCTTATGGCAAAACGTTTGTTCATATCAATTTATTTCCTGGTATTGGTAATTTTTCCTAATTTTGGCCCTCCATCCGGAAATGCCGAATTACAAATATAATCATAATTAGCGCGCAAGCAGACAAAAACATGAAAAATCGATTAACCCTGACACTGATCCTCATCGGTATCCTGGTATTCCCCTCCCTCGCAAAGGCCCAGAATTCCTGGTCAGGACCGCGCAACGTGATTTGGGAAAAGAAGCTGCAGAACCGGGTCACCTTCCTGTCCGACAGTCTCTGTCAGGGCCGTGGGATCAGGAATCCGGGACAATCCGCCGCGGCCTTCCACCTGATCAATATCTTCAGGAATGCCGGCATCCGTCCCCTCGACGGAAGCTATGCGAAACATATTTATATGGGTGACGGACTGATCGGCCACAACATCATGGCCATCATCCCCGGTGAACGCGAAAGCAGGATCAGCTCCGACAGTCCGGCCTGCCGCACAGGAGACCGGAAATATGTCCTCATCGGTGCCCATTACGACGGGCTTGGCACCATCAAGGGAAGATTCTACCCCGGCGCTGATGCGAACGCTTCCGGAGTGACAGCCATGACCAGTCTCGCCGAAATGCTTCAGGCTCGGAAAAAACTCGGCTGGAGCTATCCCTACCATTTCATATTCGTGGCCTTCGACGGCTACCAGAAGCAACTTGCCGGCTCCCGGGGGCTCTGGACCCAGCTGGAACTGGGCATGCTCCACGATCCGGTCACCGGAGAGGAGATCCGTCCTGAAAACATCGCCCTCATGATCAATCTCGATCAGATCGGAAGTTCATTGACCCCATTGGCCTCAGGAAGAGAAGATTATCTGATCATGCTCGGCAACGACAATCTGGCTCCAGGACGACAGAAGAGGCTAGGCCAATGCAACCGCTTCTTCGACATTGACCTGGAACTCTGCTACGACTATTACGGCAGCAAGAATTTCACGGAGGTCTTCTACAAGCTCTCCGACCAACGGGTCTTCATCGAACACGGCATCCCTTCCGTGCTCTTCACCAGCGGCATAACCATGAACACGAACCGCACCTGGGACCAGGCGGAGACCCTCAACTACCCGGTTTTGAAAAAGCGCATCTATCTTATTTTCCATTGGCTTGAAAACATTCTGTAGAATAGTTATCTTTGCCGGCCATATCGAATTTTCTCAGCATGGACAACAACAAACCTATCGATATCGTCATCACCTGGGTGGACGGGAATGACCCGGAACACAGAAGAAGACGTGGAAACTGGTCGGAATGCCAGATCAGACATGAAGACATCGACGGCGATACCCGCTTCGCAAGCGTCGGCGAGATCGCGTACTGCATCGCTTCCATCAACCGGTTCGCCCCTTTCATCCGGAAAATATTCATCATCACGGACCACCAGAATCCCGGCATCAATCCGGAAAATGAGGGCCGTGTCACCAGTCCGGACAGTCCATGGCCGCTGAGCAGCTTCCTGGCAGAGCACTTCGAGCGCCCCATCCCGATGGAAATCGTGGACCACACAACCATCTTCAAGGGCTATGAGACCTATCTGCCGACCTTCAACTGCAATTCCATCGAGACCATGTTCTGGCAAGTTCCCGGTCTGAGCGAACGTTTCATTTATTTCAATGATGACGTGATCCTCATCAAGGAGACCACGCCGGAAACCTTCTTCGAGGGAGACAAAGCCGTCGCCTACGGTTACTGGCATCCGAAATGGACTGCAGCCCTGCTGAGGACGCTACGGCCGAAGAAGCAGGGACACAAAGAGGCGACTTTCAGAGATTTCATGCTGAACGCTTCCGATCTGGTCGGTACCGAACGGAACTTCTTCCATCTGGTCCACACCCCGCATCCCTTGCTGAAAAGTGTCTTGACCGAATATTTCAGCACTCACCCCGAAGCGGTCATCCGCAACATCAAGGACAAGTTCAGAAGCCCCGTCCAGTTCAATCCGCAGACGGTATTCCAGGAACTGGCCATCCCGGCCGGAAAAGCCGTCATCCGTTCTGCGGACGGCCTGACCTTCTACCTGAAACCCAAGGCTGATCCCGCCTACATGGCCAGCAGCATCAGCCGTTGCGAAGCGATGCCTGACGCAGTCTTCCTGTGCATGAATTCTCTGGACCAGGCAGCCGAGAAAGACCGGGACCTGCTGCTGAGATGGCTGGCAGGCCGATTGGGACTCAACAGAACTTATAAAGACAGAACCATGAACATTGCCATCATACATGACGGTTTTCCGGGAGGCGGAGCAGAAAGGATCTCTGCCGACATTGCCGAATACCTGGCCGGATTTCCCGGAAACCATTACAAAGTCTTTGTCTACTGCAAGCACTGGAAAAAAGAGAAGATGACCGCCAGAATGCATGAGACCATGACCATCAGGACCTGTCTCCATTCCCTTCTCGGAAGATACCGGGATGTCCTGAACTACATCCGCAAGGACAAGATCGACATTATCCTGCAGTCTTCGAACTACCTCCACGGCATACGGAGCATCCAGAAAAAGACCGGGGTCAGAGTCATTTTCGCAAACCACGGCAAGCCATTCTGGCAACAGTACACCCTCACCGTCAACATGGCACGCCGTCATCCATTCCTTTGGAAACATTGGTTGGAAAAGCGCTACATCGAGAAAGGTGAAGCCTACCGGAAAGCCGTGAAAAAAACCCGGAAATGGTACGATCGTTGCGATATCTACACCGTTCTCTGCGAAGCCTACAAGACAGAGACAGCAGCAGGGTTGGGCATAGATCTGGAAAAATCCCATATCCGAGCCATCGAGAACTCGGAAAAGCCGGTCAAGGAGATCTGCTGGAAAAAAGAGAAGATCATCCTGTACAGCGGACGCATCGTCTATGACATCAAGCGCATCGACCGCCTGCTGCGGATCTGGAAACGGATCCAGCATGAACTTCCGGACTGGAAAATGATGTTTGTCGGCGACGGTCCCGGAATGAAGATGTGCCGGAACATCGTCGCTACGGAGCAATTGGAAAGGGTCAGCTTCGAAGGCTTCCACACCGATCTGACACCTTATTACCGCAAGGCCAGCATCGTCTGCCTCACCTCTGAAAGTGAAGGCTGGCCGCTGAGCATGACCGAAGCCCAGGCGCATGGCTGCATACCGGTAGCCTTCGACTGCTGTTCCGGCATCCGCGAAGTCATCTCAGAAGATCGAAGCTGCGGTTTCCTGGTACCGCCATTCGATGAGGAAGCCTATGCGCGCACCCTGCTGCAGATCATCAGGATGCCGGAAGAACAGCAGATGAATGTCCGGAAAGCCGCCGTGCTCCGCAGGCTGGAATATACTCCGGACGTCATCTACCGGAAATGGAAAGATTTGTTTGACGAACTATATTGACGAAAATACCGATGAATATCGCATTCATACATAGCTGCTTCATACAAGGAGGCGTAGAAAGGGTGACCATCGACATCATCCGGTTCCTGTCACATGCAAACGGGAAATACCGCTGCTTCGTCTATGCAGGTAGATTCGATGACGAGAAACGGAAAGAGCTGGAAGCCGCCGGCGCCCTCACAAGGACTCTCCGATCCGGCAGCAACGAACAAGCGGAAGATGTACAGCAATTCATCCAGGAAGACAGGATCGATCTGCTGGTGCAATCCTCCTATCGTCTGAAGAAAATCAGCCGTGTCAGGAAGAATACCGGCGTGAAAATCATCTACGCCAACCACGGAGAGCCTTTCTGGCAGCGTTACAGCATCATCTACAGAAGGACAAAGACCCCGTTCAAACGGTTGACCTGGCGCCTTTACAAGAAATATTTCTACAAGATGTTCGACCTGGCACGTAGGAAAGCGGTCGCCCGCTCCCGCAAAGCCTACAAAGAATGCGATGCCTATACGGTCCTGTGCGAAGCCTACCGTTCACAGACTTGCAAAGCCTTCAATCTGCCACCGGACCGTTCACATATCTATGCCATTGAAAATCCGGAAACAGCCGTCATGAACCCGAGTTTACAGAAAGAAAAGATCATCCTGTTCTGCGGCCGCATGGAAAACACTTCCAAGCGGATTGACCGCATCCTCCGGATCTGGTCCCGGATCCAAGACCAGCTGCAGGATTGGAAACTGGTCCTGCTCGGCGATGGTCCCCACGAGCTGATGATCCGCAAGATCGCTGAAGACCTGCACCTCAAGCGGACGGAATTCATCGGAAAAGTGGCGGATCCGTCCGTATGGTACCGAAAAGCTTCCGTCGTCTGTCTCACCTCCCAGACCGAGGGCTGGCCGCTCTGCTTGACTGAAGCCCAGGCCCATGGCTGTCTCCCGGTCGCTTTCCGGTGCAGCGCCGGCATCGATGCCATCTGCTGTCCGGATGAAAGCTGCGGATTCACCGTCACTCCTTTCAATGAAGAAGAATATGCACAGGTTCTTCTGAAAATCAGCCGCATGCCCGAAGAGTCGCTGCTGAAAATGCGAAGAGCCGCTGTGCGCAAAAGGCTGGAATATACGCCGGAAAAAACGGCGGCCAAATGGAAAAATCTGTTTGACAGCCTTTCCGACAAGAAAAATTGCTAAATTTGCCGTTTAATTTTCAAACAAGAACACATGAAAGAATTCTGGAAGATCCTGAAAAGATACTCAAGTCCTTACAAGAAATACATCGGAGGGTCCATCGTACTGAACGTACTTTCGGCCATCTTCAACATATTCTCCTTTTCCCTCATCGTTCCGCTGCTGCAGATCATCTTCAAGATAGACAACACCGTCTATACTTACATGAGCTGGGATGCCGATGCTTCCTTCAAGGATATCCTGATCAACAACGTCTATTACTATGTCGGTGTCCTCAACGAGACTCTGGGCGCCTCCAACCTCCTGCTGCTGATCGGCTTCTTCCTCATCCTCATGACCGCGCTGAAGACCGCCTGCTACTTCGGAGCCGCAGCCGTCATGGTCCCATTGAGAACCGGTATCGTCAGAGACATCAGGGTACAGATCTACAACAAGATCCTCAACCTTCCGATGAGCTTCTTCTCCAACCAGCGTAAAGGAGACATCATCGCCCGCATGAGCGGTGACGTCAGCGAGATCGAGTTCTGCATCACCAGTTCTCTGGACATGCTCATCAAGAATCCGATCCTCATCCTCTTCTACTTCACGACCCTGACCTTCATCAGTTGGGAGCTGACCTTATTCACCATCTGCGTCGTTCCGCTCATGGCCTGGGGCATGAGCGCGATCGGAAAGAAACTCAAGAAACAATCCCTCGAGGCACAGTCCAAATGGAGCGAGACCATGTCCCAGCTGGACGAGACCATCGGCGGTCTCCGCGTCATCAAGGCTTTCATCGCAGAAGACAAGATGAAGTCAAGATTCAAGCAGACCTGCGACGAATATAGAGGGGCACTCAGCAAAGTGAACATCCGCCAGGCCTCCGCACATCCGGTCAGTGAGTGCCTCGGTACGATCATGATCATGATCGTGCTCTGGTTCGGCGGCACCCTCATCCTCAGAGGAGAGAACGCGCCGATCGATGCACCGACCTTCATCTTCTACATGATCATGCTCTACAGCGTGCTGAACCCGCTGAAGGATCTGTCCAAGGCAGCCTACAACATTCCTAAGGGCATGGCCTCTGTAGAAAGGGTGGACAAGATCCTCGCGGCCGAAAACAACATCAAGGATCCGGTACATCCGGTCACCTTCAAAGGATTCAATGACAAGATCACCGTCAAGAACCTCCACTTCAGCTACGACAGCAACCGTGAAGTCCTGACCGATATCAACATGACCATCCAGAAAGGAAAGACCATCGCCCTGGTCGGCCAGTCCGGTTCCGGAAAATCCACAATGGTGGACCTGATTCCGCGCTACTATGACGTCACTTCCGGAGAAATCCTTCTGGACGGCGTGAACATCAAGGACCTGCGGATCAAAGACCTGCGCAGCATCATCGGCAACGTGAACCAGGAAGCTATCCTGTTCAATGATACCATCTTCAACAACATCGCCTTCGGCGTAGAGAACGCCACGATGGAACAGGTCATCGAAGCGGCCAAAATCGCCAATGCCCATGACTTCATCATGGAAAAGGAAGACGGCTACATGACTATGATCGGAGACCGTGGAAGCAAGCTTTCCGGTGGCCAGCGCCAACGTATCAGCATCGCGCGCGCTATCCTGAAGAACCCGCCGATCCTGATCCTTGACGAAGCGACCTCCGCACTGGATACGGAATCCGAGCGCATCGTGCAGGAAGCGCTGGACCGCCTGACCTCCCATAGAACGACCATCGCCATCGCCCACCGTCTGTCCACCATCAAGAATGCGGACGAGATCTGCGTGATGCATGAAGGCAGGATCGTCGAAAGAGGTACCCATGACGAACTGCTTGCCCTCAACGGCTACTACAAGCGTCTCAATGACATGCAGGCACTCTGATGGGGCCTGAAAAACCATGAAGAAGACCGTACAGATCATATCCTTCCTGCTGCTTTGCGTCTATATCGTCGCAGTGGGCTTCCTATGCCTGATGGAGCCGGAGGATATGCCGGCCTTGCCGGTGGATCTCTTCGGTATCCCGCTCGACAAAGTCGCGCACTTCACGATGTTCTTCCCTTGGCCCATCCTTTCCTGGTTCAGCTTCAACCATGAAGGCAAGAGCTGGAAATGGAAATCTGTACTCCTGCTCATGATCCTGCTGACCGGATCCGTCATAGCGATCTCGACAGAATTTCTCCAGAAGATGACCGGCTACCGTACCTTCGACCTCCATGATTTCTATGCGGATCTGGCCGGCATGGGACTCTGCTGGTGCGCGATAGCCGTCAGCGCCTACATCGAGGCGAAAAAAGGAAAAAGAACATGTTCAAGAAAACAATCATAACCACTGCGCTGGTGCTTGCCAGCATTTCCCTGACTGCGCAGAGCAGCAGAGTGAAAGATTTCAAACCAGTCTGCAAAACCCTGGACAGTCTGATCCAGGAAAGGACAACCGTTCACAACGAGCTCAAGATCAAGAACATCATCAGAAGAGGACGATACATCGATTTCTACTTCACGGAAAGTCTCGGTGACGTGCCTTGGAAAGCAGCGGACCAGCAATGGTTCAAGCAGACCCTCGAACGTCTTTTCCCGAAAGAATACCGATCCTGCAGATTAGGTGACATCTATGCCAAAGGACTACGCTTCGAAGACCTCGCCACACCTGCCCTCACAGCAGACGGTCAGCCGATCAAGACCAGCCACAAGATGAAATGCCCGAACAAGAAGGCGGCCCCATTGGTCACCCGTGCGGACGAACAGCACTACCCCATGGGACTGAGCGGAAGGAACATTGCCCTGTGGCAGAGTCACGGTCGATACTTCGACCAGAATGCCCGCTGTTGGCAATGGCAGCGTCCGGCCTTGTTCATGACGAACGAAGATCTGTTTACCCAGGGAATCGTACTGGACTTCCTCGTTCCGATGCTGGAGAATGCCGGTGCCTATACCATGCTGCCGAGGGAAAGAGATACCCAGAAAGAAGAATTCATCATTGACAATGATCCTTACTGTACGGAAGGGAGTCCTCGGAAGCACGGTCATTTCTCCACGACCGGGAAATGGACGCTCGGAGGCACAGGTTTCGCCGACACGAAACCTGTCTACAGCGGAACAGACAATCCTTTCACAAAAGGTACCGCCTTGAAGATCAAAACCTTGCCGACAGACAGCAAGAACAGTTCAGCGACTGTCACCTGGACACCGGATCTGAAGACGACCGGCGAATATTCCGTCTATGTTTCCTGGACGAGTCTTCCGGAAAGTACGAAGAATGCCTGCTACACCGTCTACCATGACGGCGGGAAAAGCCGTTTCATCGTCAACCAGAAAATCGGAGGAAGTACCTGGATCTACCTGGGAACTTTTCCGTTCGCACCTGGAAAGGGACACAAGATTGTCCTGGACAACCGGACACCGGAAGGCTACCGCCACGATGCACGGGCCGTCGTTACCGCTGATGCCGTCAAGATCGGTGGAGGTATGGGCAACATCGCCCGACGGAATCACCGGGATGAGGACAGCACTGCCATCATTTCCGGTCTTCCCCGCTATCTGGAAGGCGCTCGTTATTGGCTTCAATGGGCCGGCATCGATTCCACGGTATACAGTCAGCATGATGAAAAAGACGACTACAAGGATGACTTCATGTCCCGAGGTCCATGGGTAGAATACCTGACCGGCGGATCATCCATGAACCCGAAGATGGAAGGAAAAGGCATACCGATCGATCTGTCCTTCGCCTTGCATTCCGATGCCGGCGTCACCCCGAACGATTCGACCGTCGGCACCTTGGCCATCTATACCTACAAATCCGACAACAAGACGAACTACCCCGGCGGAGGTTCCCGAATGACCGGAAGAACCTTGTCGGATCTGGTACAGACACAGGTCGTGCAGGATATCCGGGCAGACTATGACTCTCTCTGGAATCGCAGATACATCTGGGACCGCTACTACAACGAATCCCGCCGTCCTTCCTGCCCGGCCATGCTTCTGGAATTCCTGTCCCACCAGAATTTCGCGGATATGCGCTACGGCCATGACCCGAGTTTCCGTTTCAGTGTCGGAAGAGCAGTCTACAAAGGTATACTCAAATACCTGAGTGCCTGCTATGAAGTTCCGTATCTTGTGCAGCCGCTTCCGGTCCGGGACTTCAGCATGTACAAGGTACCGGGAGAAGATATCGTTGTCCTGCAATGGAAAGAAACCTCGGACCGTCTGGAACCTACGGCGGCGGCAGAAGGTTTTCTGCTGGAGACCCGCATGGATGACGGCAGTTTCAGCCACCCTCGGGTCATCGAGGCGTCCAAGACTCAAGAAGGAATATGGCAGTTCCCGATCCGTCTGCAGAAAGACCATCTCTACAGTTTCCGAGTCAGGGCCTGGAATGCCGGTGGAAGGAGCTTCCCTTCCGAGATCCTGTCAGCAGGCTTTCCGAACGGCAGTGAAGAGATCGTTCTGGTCGTGAACAACTTCGACCGCGTGGCGGCTCCATCCTGGTTCGACACCCCGACCTATGCCGGCTTCGATGCCCAGACCGACCGCGGTGTCCCTTACCGTAGAGACATCACCTACATGGGAGACATGTATGAATTCCGCAGAAACAAGGAATGGGTGACCAACGACAACGGCGGCTTCGGAGCCAGTTACAGAGAATACACCGGAAATGTCCTCGCCGGCAACACCTTCGACTATCCTGCCATCCATGGAAAAGCCATCATGAAGGCCGGAAAAGGCTTCATTTCGACATCCGCCTCCGCACTCAGCCAGGACCGGAGTCTCACGAACCGGATCGGCACCATTGACCTGATCTGTGGAAAACAGATCACGACAAGGACCGGCAGCGGACAGATGGACCAGCGTTTCTCTGTCTTTCCGGAGCAACTTCAGAAAAGGATCACTGAATTCTGTCAGAACGGCGGAAATATCCTGGTTTCCGGCGCAAATATCGCGACAGATATCTGGGACAGCATCTATCCTATCGAAAAAGATAGTATATTTACTGAAGTTTCGAAGAAGTTCGCGAGAGATGTCCTGGGCTTCAGCTGGGGAGGAAACCATGCCAGTCATGTCGGTACGGTCGTCCGTCAGGAAAGAGACACTACCTTCATGCCTGCAAAGAAGACCTTCACCTTCTACAGCCAGCCGAATCCGGACTGCTACAGCGTGGAATCCCCAGACGGAATTCTACCGGCGAAAAAAGACGCCAGATCGATCCTGCGCTATGCAGACACTGAAGTCTCTGCCGGTATACGCTACAGGAAAGACAACTACAAGACCGTAATCTTCGGATTTCCGCTGGAAACCTTAAAAGACCATGAAGAAATCGAAGACCTGATCCAGGCCACATTGGACTGGTTCAGCGCTTCACTAGAAAATACAGGAAATGAATGCAAGACAGGCAGAACTGCTCTCTCTCATTAAGAAAGAAGTAAAACCGGCATTAGGTTGCACAGAACCGATCGCTGTTGCCTTGGCGGCAGCAAAAGCAGTAGAATGTCTCCATCCGGAAGATCCGGAATCTGAAGAATGGAGATCAGGAGCTGATCTTCGTCTCGAAGTGAAGGTCAGCGGAAACATCCTCAAGAACGGAATGGGAGTCGGAATCCCAGGTACAGACATGATCGGCCTGGACATTGCAGCGGCCTTAGGTGCCCTCTGCGGAAAATCCAGGTACGGACTGGAAGTGCTCAATGACGTGAACCAGCTCTCCATCAACATGGCGAGACAGCTGCACGCCGACCACAAAGTCAAGATCAGCCTGGCCGATACGCTGCTGAAACTCTACGTCCGCGTCGACGCCTTCGCTGCAGGTCATCAGGCCTGGGCCGTCATCGAAAAAGATCATGACAACATCGTGGAGACCGGCAGAGACGGAATCGCAGAACGAGTCGAACAGGAAGAAACGGTCCAGGGTAGATCGAACCGCGAATACGGACTTACAGTCAAGGAAATCTACGAACTTCCGGATGCGCTGGACTTTGAAGACATCCGCTTCATCCTCGAATCCCGCACACTCAACCTTCGTCTGGCCGAGGAAGGTCTCCGAGGAAACTACGGTCTGAATGTAGGCCGTATCATCGCGAAAGATGACCTGAAAGAGGTCTTCGGCAATGATTTCATGAGTTATGCCATGGCCATGACCGCCGCCGCATCCGATGCCCGTATGGCCGGCTGTACCCTTGCGGCAATGAGCAACTCCGGCAGCGGAAACCAAGGTATCACCGTCACCATGCCGGTCATCGCCTACGCTCAGAAATACAACGTATCCGATGAGAAACTGGCCAGAGCCCTGATCATCGCCCACCTGACCGCCATACATATCAAGAGCTATCTCGGTAAACTTTCAGCCCTCTGCGGCTGCGTCATCGCCTCCACCGGAGCCTCTTGCGGCATCGTCTACCTCCGGGACGGATCCTATGAGCAAGTCTGCGCCGCCATCAAGAACATGATCGGCAACATCACCGGCATGGTCTGCGACGGAGCGAAGGTCGGCTGCGCCATGAAAGTCGCTTCCGGTGTATCGTCCGCCATCCAGTCGGCCGTCCTGGCCATGGAGGGACACTGCATCTCCGAACATGAAGGCATCATCGAGAAAGACATCGAGAAGACCATACGCAATCTCGGTCAGATCGGATCGGTCGGCATGGCCCAGACTGACAACATGATCCTGGACATCATGGTCTGCAAATAACCGCTCTCAAGCGACGACAGAAAGAACGTCCCGGTCTGCATTGCAGATCGGGACGTTTCCGCATATCAGGCTAACGCCGTTATTTTCTTGACAAGGAATAGAGATCTGCCAGAGCCAGAACCAGGAGAAAGACCAGGATACCGTTCGCTACCAGTACAGCATAGAGACCAATGGTCATCTCCGTCGCGATCGCCGTCATGACCGCAACGGAATGGATGACGATCACGAAGATCGCAAGCGGCATGAACAGCTTCAAGGAAGTCGCTCTCCAAAGGGCCATCGCCAAAGTTCCGCAAGCGAGCGGCACTAAGAACAGCTGATTGTCACCAGTCAGTCCGAGCAGGACAGCCGCGACGATGAACTGCAGAAGCATGGCACCGTAGCCCACCGTCAATGCATATTTACCGGCAGCGGTGAAAGATGCGCTGGAGCGCATGGAAGACAGCGAATGGCGGACGATCCGAGCCCTGAACAGAAGATAACCGGACAGGACCAGCAAAGCAAGTACAACTGAACAGATGAGCATGACCAGCTTTCCGGTCGTACTGGAAACCGTTGCCAATGGAGCGAGGAAGTGATAGTCCAGCCCCGTTCCTCTCGCCGTAAGGTAAGAGATGAGCAATCCTGCACCGAAGCCACCAGCAACCGTCAGAGCGACCGCACAGGAACGCTTGACCGTACTCAGGAAGGTAATCCGTCCGCGCAGCAGCTCGAAGACGAAATAGATGAGGAAAATGAAGAAGATGACGATGTTCACGACCACCTGCAGCATCTTGGAAACATGCACTCCTCCCAGGATCGGAAGATCAAACAAAGTCGTGCTGTCACCGGCAATGGATGAAGCATTGAAAGAGACCGGGAAACACACAGCAAGCGTGATCGCCGCAACAAAAACGACGGACACGACCGCGAATCTAATTTTATCCAAATTTCTCATCATTCCACTATTCATTAAAATTTACATTCTACAAATATATGAAAATGGCTGGAAAAATGATATCATATCAACAATGTTTCCATCAGGTAAAAGCGAAAATCAGCCGAATATCAGAAAAGACAGGAAGCTGCACAAAGTCAGTACCGTTCCGACCAAGGTCTCGAAAGGGATCAGGCGAAGACGCTCCTTGATGCCCATACCGACCGCACCGCCTGTCGCATGGAAGAAAGAACCATGAGGTAAATGATCCAGCATGGTAGCACCTGCATTGGTCATCGCCGCCGCCCAGACCGCAGAGACTCCGGCAGCCAGTACCGTCTCCGAGAAAGACGCGGAAGCAATCGTCGCACCGGCAGTCGATGAAGCCGTAGCAGCGGACATAAGTGCGGAAGACAATGGAGCCATCACACTGCCTCCGATGCTCCAGCGCTCCAGCAGACCGACCACGACATCCTTGATGTCAGAGGCATTGATCACCCCGGCAATCGTACCGGTCCCGACCAGCAGAATCGCCACAGAAGACATTTTCTCCAAACCGAAACCGATACTTTCTCTTGCCTTTTCCCAGGAACGTGTCGCCAGAATTCCGACCAGACCGCCGGCCGGCAAAGCAACCAGCGGATCTACTTCAATCCCGAAAAGCGGACGCAGAGCCAGCAGCAGAATCGTCACGAACGGCCCCATGATGCTCGCCCAGAAAGGCGGCAGTCCTTCACCGTCCAGGCTGACTCCACTCACCGGAGAGGGACAGGACGGAGTCATCCCCTTCTTCGACGGGAACAAGGGCACGATCACATAAACGGTCACCAGTAAGCCGATGAGAGCCGGAAGGAGTCCACAAGCCATGACAGAAGGCAGCTCGGCTCCATAATTCTCTGCAGCGATGATGGTATTCGGATTCGGGGAAATGATATTGCCGCATTTTCCGCCCCCGATCATCGCCAGCAAGACCTTGCCTACCGGTACATCCGTCGATTTCGCCAGCATGAGCGCTATCGGTGCGACCGTGATGACCGCGACATCGATGAACACACCGACAGAACACAGGATCATCGTAGCGACCGCCAGAGCCAGATAAATCCGCTTTCCGCCCATCGTCCTTACGATGGCTCTGGAAATGGACTCGGCCGCACCGGTCTTGATCAGGACACCGGACAGCACTCCAGCCGCCAGAATACGCAATATTGCCGGCGTGATTCCTTTCACCCCTTCTACCATGTCAGCAATCGTCCCGACAAGTCCGGAACCGGCCAGAAGCCCACCGGTCAAAGCTCCGAGCATCAGACTATATACAGGAGATACCTTTCTTAAAATCAATATAATAGACAATGTCAGACCGATCAATGCGGCTAAAGAACTGCTCATCTTACATCAAGTTTTTTATCAGGTTCATGATCCGGACCACCGTATTCCGGACATTACATGCAGCCACTTCAGGTTTCATCGCTTCCTCCAGCGCCACCGGTCCGGAAACGACCGGGAAAGCAGCGGCGAAAGCAGGACCTTCAACAGGTTGCTGAGGAAGTTCCACACATCCTCCCAAGGCAATGGTCGGAATGTGCCGGGCCGCCGCACGAAGCATCACCCCGTAAGGTGTCTTGCCCTTGGAAGTCTGGAAATCAAGCTTGCCCTCACCGGTGATCACGAGGTCAGCTCCCTGCAGTTGCTCATCGAAACCGACAGCATCCAGAACCATGTCCACACCTTTCACCAGGCGGGCATTCAGGAAAGCCAGAAAACCACCACCCAGGCCTCCGGCCGCACCGGTCCCAGGTATCTGACGGAAAGAACAGCCCTCATCCTTCCGGACCAGAGCCTCGACCGACCGTTTCTTCCACCATCCATCGATGACCTCCGCAAAAGCGGCCATGCCTTCATCCAGTTTCCGGACCATGGCCTCATCAGCTCCTTTCTGCCGAGCAAAGACCTCTGCGGCACCTGCCGTTCCACAGAACGGAGTATCCACATCACAGGCAACCGTAAATCTGGACTCCATTACCGCTGCCGGAACGGCGGATACATCCACGGACACGATCTGTCCGAGCGTTCCGCCACAAGGTACGACAGGCTCACCGGCCGCATCCAGGAAACGGAAGCCCAGGGCAGCCAGCATACCGGTTCCAGCATCATTGGTCGCACTTCCGCCGATCCCCACCAGGAAGTCCCGGCAACCCCGACGGAGCGCATCCATGATCAGTTCACCGGTGCCGTAAGTATTGGTCAGCCAAGGATTCCGCTCTTCCGGCGCCAGCAGAGGAAGTCCGCTGGCGGCCGACATCTCCAGAACAGCCGTCTGCTGCCCTGCTTTCTGACGAACCAGACCATAAGCAGCTTTCAAAGGCCGCATCAAAGGATCATGGACTTCCACTTCCACCGACTCCCCGGCCAACGTATCGATCAAAGCTTCCACCGTTCCTTCCCCACCATCCGCGACACTGAGTTTCAAGACCTCGCAAGTCGGAAAGACGTTCAGGATTCCCTCCCCGATCGCTTCAGCGACTTCCGCGGAAGACAAGGATCCTTTGAACGAATCCGGCGCGACGACGATTTTCCTGCATTCCATATCAGATCATTTCTTTATCGACACCTTCAACTCCATTGACCTGGACCATTTCCATGCCTTTACGGTATTTCCTGTAGATCCGCTCACATTCCTCGATGGCATCCGCTGACGGCTCGGTCGGATAAGTCTCATCCGACTGCACCCAGTTCCACTCCCAAGTCTTGGAACGCTCGATGAAGCTCTTTTCATCAAACTTCTTTTTCTCCAGCATGGATTGCTCCACATCCTTGAAGAAACGTTTCCAACGCGGACGGTAGAAACCGTTCATAAGGCCGGACCAATGCTTGCACGCATAATCGCGGATCCGGCAGTCCTTGTTTCCCCAAAGCGTGATGAGGTCGCGGGCTTCCTGCTCGTACAAAGCTTTCTCCTCCGGAGTATCTCCCATCGCCTTCGCATCTTCCAGCCAAGGACCAAGGAGGAATTCCTCTCGACTGGACAACAGCTGGTCCATATCACTGATCAGTTCCAGGAAAGCATCGGATGCCCGACGGAAACCTTCCAGATTCCCGGCCTTATGGCAAGCCGCTGCCTGCTGCTGATACACGGAAGCATGGTTCGCCAGCACCTGACGGCTCAGGTCGACGAGATCATAGCGGTAACCATCCGCTGCTCCGAACACTTTTCTACTGGCAATCAGCAGATCCCAAGCCTGAATCAGCTGCTCCGGATCATAATGAATGTTCGTATTCGTCGTACCGCCCGGATTCTTCGCGAAATTCGGCCGGCCGGTAATGATGGATTCCTGTCCACCGTTGTTGACCGTATTCTCATAAGCCGTCCGGAAGATGAGCTGCCAAGCTTTCAGCGCTCGTCCGAACATGACCTTCTCTTCCTCGCCGGCCATCTGCTCCCGATACCCGTAACGGTTCGCCAGGTAATCCTTCAGGAACTCATCCACAACGATAGGTTCGTCCCTCCAGACATTCTCCAGCATGAGCGCATAGACCGCCGGATTCTGGCCGATGCCTTCCATCGTGAGCCCGATACCCATCATCTTTCCGGATGCCGGATCAGCCAAAGCCTCTGCCGGATCATTGGCGACGCTCGTCACATTGCCTGACATCGTGATGTTCTGTCCGAAATTGTGGAGCATGCACCAGATCCATGGCTTGCCGTAATAGGCTTCCGTCCGATTCCAGACCGGGAAACGCTCGCTCCAGAGATCCAGGATCAGCATCCGGTCATCTGGAACAGCGCCCAGCAGCGCCTTGATTTCCTCATTGCCCCAGAAATCACGGGTATGGTGGAAAAGCCAGCCCTGCATCACCCACACCGCCTCCGGATCCACGTCGGACATTGCCTTGTAGACCTTGGCACTGATGTCATGCAGATAGTCAGGATCATTCGTCGGCGGTACATTCTCATTGAAGGTATCGGCGGAATAGAAATGGTTCGTTCCGTACAAGGCGGTCTGCTCCTGCAGGAACAGCCGTCCGATCTCATCGAAAAGTTCCTCATCCGGATCCAGAATAGCTACCGGATCGAAATTAACCCAGGTCGTCCGGTTAACCTTCGCAGCCGGGTATTTCTCGGAAAAAGTCGGAGGAACATGCCCTGTAAAGGCCGGCAGGATCGGCGTCATGCCGAGCGAGCGCTCCGCGAAAAGGATCTGCTTCTGCATCTGCTCCTGCTTATCCATGAAGCTCTGCGGAAGCGGACCGCCCCAACCGTCCAGATTTCCCATCCAGAACCAGTTGAAATGAGCCGGACCGCTGAAGAAACTCTGCAGTTCCTGATCCGTGAATCCCAACTTGTTATAGACCCGCTTCCAGACCGAATTCTGTCCGGTCAAGGCAAGCGGCATGTTCAGGCCGTTCATGGCCATGAAATCGATCTCTTCCTGCCAACGCTCGTAATCCCACCAGCTCATGCTGTAGTTGAACGTGCAGTAGTTCAGGTAATAACGATATTTGTACGGAGAGGTACGGCTCACCTTCTCTAACGGAAGCGGCAGTACCTCCGGCAATTCGGTCTGCTCTCCGCACCAGCTCTTGTGCCAGCCACATTCCGCCTTCAGATACGCGTTGAGCGCACTGGCGACAGATACGCCGTCATTGCCTTCCAGAAGAATCTTCCCATTCTTCCTGGAATAGCTGAACCAGTCCTTCCCGTCTTTCTGTTCCGGAGTGATCACGACCTCGAAATCCCCCGCATGTTCACGGACGACCCTCTCGATCAGCTGTTCTGCCGCCAGAACCTGTTCATCCAAAGTGAAGACCGTCTTCGTCCCGTCCACCACCGGATTCTTCTGCTCCGCTTCTGTGCAGGACACCGCAAGGACAGCCATCGCTGTCACTATCAGACTCGTAAGTTTCATATGCTGTCTTTCTTTATCTATATAAGTCAATGAGCCTTCGGGCTTCCTCTACCGGCGCTTCGAACGGACTCACCGTTCCGTGCCAAGGAGTCCTGATCCAATTTTCTTCCCAAGCATCCAGTTTCTCCGCATCATCAGAGAAATGAAGCTGCAGACGAGGAATGTAGTAATCCCCGACCAGACCGCTCCAGAAGCGGGCCGCATAATCTTCCTGCCAGCCGCCCCAAGTCGTGATCAACCGTTTCGCATTGGCCTCATAAGCATCTTTCCTTGCAGGATCGACACTGGCCTTCCGGGCATAGTCCACCCATTCCTGCAGGCGGTACTCCGGGTGCGAAGCCAGCAGACGATCGACCTGACGGAGAATCTCGACGGTACGGTCGAGTTCCTCCATGCCCTCCGGTGTTCTCCCGGCAGCCAAGGCCCGCTCATAATGCCGGTCTGCCAGTTCGCCAAGCCAAAGAGCCGAGAATTCGACGGCATCATTGACATAGAGCGGAGAGTTTCCGCAACGTTCAGCATAGCCCAGGAACTCCTCGACCGCCGCACCGAACTCATCATTGATCCGATGCATGCTCTTGCGGCGCTGGTCCGGAACGACCGTCTGCCAGGTAAAGCGAGGGTAAGAATAGAGATTGCTCCAGACCGTCTGGCGGAAATGGCGGTAGATGTCCATCATCCCGGCATCACAATAACCGTAACGGGCATTGCAGTAATGCTCCGTCCATTTTTCCAGGTCAATGGATTCATGGGCCCAGCCCATGTCTGCCAGCAGTTCATAGACGATTTCATTGTTCTCCAGTCCTTCCGGAGCCGAGCCGAAGCCTACCAGATTCCGGCCGTACGGCGACTTCAAAGCCTCCACCGAACCGCTGGCGTACATCGCCAGATCGCCGGTCGGCAAGACCTTTCCGCCGAAATTCGGAACATAGGAATAGATCCATTGCTTGCCCCAGAAGCCTTGCTGCGTCTTCCAGGTCTGCTCGGTATGCCAGACCCATTTCGGGTAATCATTGCCCAGATCCACGATGATGAGCCGGTCATCCGGCACCTTCGAAAGCAAGGCCTGCATGCTCTCCTGATCCCAGAAATCGTGCTGATAGCCGAAAGTCCAGCCCTGAGTGACCCAGACAGCGTCAGGATTCCCGGCCACGATGGATCGGTAGATGGCCTCGCCATATTGAGCAAGAAGTGCGTGCTTGCCCGCCACGTCATCTTTATCTACAGGCAGCCTCATCTCATTGAAACTGTCTGAAAGGAAATACTTCGCCTTTCCGAACTCGGCTTCCCATTCTTCGATGAAAAGCTTGCCGATCTTCTCGAACCACGGAGAATCCGGAGACAGGACGCAGGCATTGTCCTCCACGTCGAAACCGCCCCAGACCAGCTGACGAGCCTCGATTTCAGGATGTATCTTCATGAATGCCGGCGGCACGAAACCGGCAAAGGCAGGAGCGACCGGCTCCATGCCCAAGCTACGCATCTTGTCCAGAATCTTGTGCTGGAGAGCGATCTGCCCCTGATGCCATTCTTCGTTCAGCGGTCCGTCCCAGGCATTCAGATTACCCATACGGTGCCACGGAAGATGTGCCGGACCCGTGAAGAAAGCATCCGCTTCTTCCTCCGGAAGTCCCAGCTTTGTCCAGACTCTTCTGGCAATCGCTTCACTGGCGACACTGGCCAGCGGCATGTTCACTCCATGAAGAGCCATCCAATCCAGTTCCTCAGACCAACGGTCCCAATCCCAGAACGGCGTCGTATAACCGAAAGTACAGACATTGAGGAAGTACCTGAACTGATAAGGAGAGGTTGCGGAAGCCTCGTAGTCCGGCCACTCGGAAGGCAGGTCAAGATGTTTCCCGCTCCAGGTGAGCTGCGCGTTGCAGGCTTCATGCAGATAAGTGTTGAAGGCATAGCAGAGCGCCGTGGCTGAACTTCCCTTGATGGATAACCTGCCGTCCTCTGCCTTGATTTCATAGCAGTCCTTGCCCTCATGCGGAGCGATGAGTGCCAGTTCAATGTTTTCCGTCGTCCCTGCGGCGCGTGAAATCACGCCTTCAGCCGCTTCCAGCGCCGGATCGGTCTGCTGACCTGTACAACTTGCCAGCAGGAGTCCTGCAGCAAATGAAAAGATTGTCTTGAATGCCTTCATGTCGAGTTCTTTTATTGGAAAAATGTCAGGTCCGGCGATCCGGACCTGACTTTAGAGAAATCAATGATGATTATTTGAGTTCACATTGTGTCTTGATACCTACGTACAGCGGTTTGCCGAAAAGATTGTTGATCTCCTCAATGTTGTCCATCTTGCCAGTTTCAGCGTTCAAAGCCTTACTGATGTCAGGAATCAGCTGAATCTGCATGATACCGTAGTAATATTTCGGTGTTTCCTGTCCTTCGACAGTCCTTGCACTGCGGAAAAGGATATAGTCACCGGCTCTCCAGGTCTCGTCAACGGCTGACTTGGCAGAAGGACCGAAGTCAACGAACTGACGCAGAAGACCTGTTCCGCCGAACGCGGTCAGTTCCTCGCCCTCTGCAGGAACTGAATCTGCTGATACAAGTGTGGCATTGTCCATCACTCTCTGGATTTCGCCAAGTTCATAGTAAGCCTTCATCTTCTCGAGATCTGTCTTTGCAGATTTGAGTCTCAGATAAAGACCGTCGATGAATTTGTAATCCTGCTCATTCCAGTGGTCAGCTCCCTTCCAGGATCCGCGAACCAGTCTCATCTTGAAATTGGCATCCTGCTCAGCCATCTTCTTGATGCCATGTCCATCAACTTCATAAGCATCACATTGACGACCGACCGTTCCAGCCGTAAGTCTGTTGGCTGTGCAGAAAGCGAAACCTCTCTGGCTGCCGATATAAGCCAGATTGTCCGGCTGCTTTGCAGTATTCTCAAGTACATTCACGAATGCGAAGCTGACATCTTTTCCATCCTGAGGACGCGCCTCGCTAAGCGATACGACGTGCTTCCATTCGTTACCGATCTTCATGCCGTGCATAGAGAAGAAGGAAGGCATGTCGCAACCTGCACCAGTGTTCGGCGCCGGATAAGTTACAGCATCATTATCATGCGTAGCGACCTTCGGAGCTGCCTTGAAGACTTCCGGATCAGAGAACCAGACCGTACCGGGAAGTTCACCGGCCACCTTTTCTACAGGGAAATAAGCCTTGGCTTCCTTCTTGCCGGCTGCCACGATGACAGCGATGTCCGTCATTTCCTTCGTATCAGCGAAGAAATTGACTTTCGCGACATTTCCTTCCAGGGTACCGGCCTGATCTTCACCGATGACCTCATAAGTTTCACCTGATTTGCGGACACCGACGAAAGTCACGCCAGTGAGCGCATTGTCCGTAACTACAGTAGCGGTCAAAGCTACAGGCTGTCCATACTGAAGTTCAGCAGGAACCTCCATCTTGACCTCTGCTTTCAATTCCGTCTTCTTACCGTTTCCACCGTCCTTGTCGCAGGAGACGAATGCCATTGCGACAGCGGCGATCATCAATAATGTCTTTTTCATAATGTAATGTGTTATAAATTAGTGTATTCATAATCAATCGTCCGAAGCGGCTCTACCACTTATCCTCGACGATATCGTATTCTCCTAATGAAGAGTTGTCCTCCATTAGCGGAAGACTGCTGTTTCCGACCTTCACGTCCACACAGATCGGGAAATGGTCGGAAGCATCACAGATGTTTCCACAAGCTACCTGTTTGCAGACATGAGCATTCAAGACCTGTACCGGTGCGCCTCCCTTCCAGGCAAAAATGTAGTCGATGCAGATGAGACTGTTCGGAAGATCCGGATTATAGAGGGTGGCCTGGTCCTCACGGGACAGCAAGGTCCAATCCTTTTCAAAGGCCCGCATCTCTGGAGCATAAGGTCTCGTATTCATATCTCCACAGAAGAAGACCGATTTTCCGTTGCCTTTATATCGTTTCTCGACTTCCTTCGTGATGATCGCGGAATGTGCCGCGAAGTCATTTCTCTCAAGATGGGAGCCGACCAGGACAAAGTCTTCGAATTCAACGAACAGACAGACTCTATCCTCATCGTATTTTCCTGCTTCCGACGTGATGTTTTTCAGCAAGAAGGAACTTTCCTGCAGTTTCTGACCACAGGACGGTGAATAAGCGATGGCATTTCCCATTCCCGTAATAGCTGGTCGATAGAATTTTTCCCAGCCTAAACTTTCAGCGATCTGCTGATCCTGACGACCGAACGGTAAACTTTTCACCTCGTTCATCACGACGACATCAGCTTTCAGTTCCTTGACAATGTTCGCGATGAAAGCAGGACTTGACTTTGAAGTCTTGTTGCATTGACCGATATTGTAGGACATCAGGCAGAAAGTCTTGTCTGCCTTGAAAGGAAGCTTCGCGAAGCGGTGCATCTTGCCGGCGACAAAAGTCTTGGAGGCGAGGATACGGCTCATCGAACCGGCCGCAGAAGAGAAAGTCACTTCCGTACGGGCGTTCTCCTGTGCCGGTACCACCAGGTAGAAAGGCTGGACAGCCTTTCCCTCCAGCTGGACCTCCGGAACGGTCAGAGCGTAGGTCTTCCCTCCCTTCACGGCGACCTTGATTCCATTGACCTTATCATGACCGGTCAACTGGAAACAAAGATAGCTGCAACGGTTCTTCAGCAAAATAGGATCATCGGCCTTTCCGGTCTCGTTATGATAGACGAGCACCGGTGCATCGGGATCGAAGGAACCTGGAGTATAGTTCTGGTTGACCGGCACTTCTCCAGAAGCCGTTGCCGGATAGACGACATCCGTGATGACGGCCGGATTGGCCTCACCGCTGACATATCTGAAACGTGCGCACTGCGTACCTGCTCCTTCATAGAGTTCATAGATGGACTTCGCGGCACCGTCGATGACCGCCACCTGGTCTCCGGCTTCCCATTGCATCCCGTATTGACCAGCGGTTTCATTGCCCAGAGATACCTTGGTCCCGGCTACCGAAACTTCGATGAATTCCCGTATTCCCTGCGGTTCGGCAGGAGCCGGCTGCTGGATCTCAGCACAACCTGCGGCAAGAACAGCGGCCGCAATGATATATATGAATGTCTTTTTCATAGTAAATTCATTCTAGAAGATATCCATTTCCGCAATCTTGAGCATGGAAAGGGCAGAAGCTGTGCCAGCATTGTTCCATCCATGAGAAACATGCATGATGATGTAGCGGGCATCCTGAGGGGTCTTCAGATTGAAGGACCACCATTTCTTCATGTCATTACCGTAATAGTAGGCGATGCCATTCTTACTGGTACAATGATGCTCTTCCTGCACCCAGGTACTGGCGGCCGCATCCGGGAATTTCTTGAATTCCTCGACCTTCGTGGCAACGTCATTCAGATCTTTCGCGAAAAGGAGTTTCACATTATAAGGAGGATTATAAGACTGGCTACCGTAGATATCGGCTCCAGAATTTGTCTTAATACCATATTTCGGTGAAGTCTTGTCCTCTTTGGATTTGAACTTCATGCCCGTGATGTGCTCGATCTGGCCCAGGTCAATGATGAACTTATGATGCTTGGCCATCTTCGCATTGGACTTAGTATCATTCAGCACTCTCCTGAATTCCCACCAGGAACGATCATCCCCGTCGATCATGTATCTTGCCGGTCCCATCGGAATCTGATGCCAGGTCGCATCATCGCGTTCAGAACCGATATACTTGAAGGTCCAGCGGGACTTCCTGCTCAAGGTCCATTCCGGGAAACGATGGAATTCACCGGACCGGAAGGTCTTGGATGATGGAGTCTTCACCTGGACGGCACCATTGGCCAGATTGACTTTCACAGCACAGTTGGCCGCTGACTTCGTATTCTCATCAGGAGCATCATAATACATCGGACTTACTGCAATGTAGAAATTCGTGACCTGATCGGAAAGTTCAATACCTTCTTCCGGACAGATCAGGTCGAAAGTTCTCGTATGGCCGTCGAAATGCTGCCATCTGACAGAAGTCACGATATCACCGGCCTTACCTTTCAGCGGAATGCAGACGATGGAAACGATCGGTTTGAGCAGGATCGGTTCCTCCTTTCCGGTAGCATTGTGATAATGCATGACCGCCGCCGCAGGATCGAAACTGCCGGCAGTATAGTGCTGCTCGAGCGGTACCAGCGATACCGGATCAGTAACCGGAACCTTATTCAGATCGACTGAAGCCGGTTTCATGGCGGAAGCCGGATAGACGACATCTGTGATCACTGCAGGATAAGCATCACCGCTCACATACTCGAAGAGTCCCTGGGCGGTACCGGCACCTGATTTCAGACGATAGGTGGTGTAATGCTGAGCGGCTGTTCCCATATTCTCCACCACTGCGATCTCATCACCGTCCGTCCAGACGACAGGGAATTTTCCGGAAAGCTCCGTTCCGAGGGCTGTTCTCGTCGCTGCATTGTCCAGTCCGACTTCCAGCGTTGTACGGATGACCTGCTGAGCTTCATCAATCGATTCCGGCTGCATTTCCTTTGAGCAACCGGCCAGCAGCATGATCGCCGCAATCAATAGACAGAACTTTCTCATGACCATATCTCCTCTACTACATCCAGACTTTCAATTTGAGCATCGCGTACTGAAGAGGCGATGACGCCCTCTGAAGAGAGGACGATTTCCCTGATTTCAGGACTTTGATAACAATTTTCCATATCTTTTCTCATTATCTGATTATTCCTGTCCGATTCTGATTTCCGAAATTACAGGGAAATGGTCAGAAAACTTGACATCTTTCATCACCTGTGTCCTTACCAGTTCCACCCGATCTTTCGGTTTGCTGTAGATGTAATCGATCTTGATGGAAGGCTTCTTCACGGAAAAAGTCTTCACCTCATCAGTCAGGTCTGCCCAGGTCTTGCGGAGAATCTCCATCTCCTTCGCATCCGGTTCGGAATTCATGTCTCCGCAGAGGATGATCTGATGCTTGTTTCTCCGGAGATACTTATTGATGAACTTTACCTGATCGACCCTCATCTCGGAAGACTTCACCTCCAGATGCGTGCAGACGAAAGTCACGATACTCTTGTCAGGCAATTCGATATCCGCGACGAGCATGGAACGCTGCTCCGTCTTTCCATCATTCGGCAGCAGCACACGCTCAGAACGGATGATCGGATATTTGCTGAGGATACCGATTCCATAATATCCACCCTTGTAATCGATGGATTTCCCATAAAGTCCGAACATGCCGGTTTCTGATGCGAGCACGTTCACGAATCTGACACCGTTCTGCTTCGGAGCACGCTCCCTTGCAGTATTCCAGTCACATTCCTGCAAAGCCACGATGTCCGGAGACTCCGAGGCAATGTACTGTCCGATCTCCTCCATCGAGGCGATCTCTCCGAAGCGGAGATTGTAAGTCATGATCTTGAGCTGCACAGGCTCTGCGGCGAAAGCGACAGCGGCAACCAGACTGAAAATCAATAATGAATAAAACTTTCTCATATCATGCTATTTTTTCTATCGATATTCTGAAATGATCTACCTGATCCTCCGAACTTCCCTCCGCAATATCCCGACAGACGAAACGTACCGATGCGATGACGAAAAGATCATAAGCTGTCCCGTCGCCACTTCTGAGTTCCAGACGGAAGTCCGTGTTCTTTGCGAAGCGATCTTTCAAGGAAGGAACCAAATCCTTACGTATGGTTCCGATCAGGACACCGTTTTTCAGGATCCGGTCTCTCCGAGCCTCCATGATCCGGTCCAGCTGCCCCTCTTTCTCCAGTCTGGCCGTATAGATGATGATATCAGCAGCCGGATTCAGCGGCGCACGCAGCATACATCCTGAGATGAAAGTCTCATCTTCCAGGGCTGCGCCGTCATAATCACTGATCGGATAAATCGTGAGGATACCTGTTCCCGGAGTCATCGCCCGGCCTGTACCGGCTACCTGAGCGAAGAACGGATAAGCGGAAAGCTGCTTGGCCAGCTGTACCAACGGATGCGGAGTACCGGCTTCGAAATCCATCCGGTCTATCAGGTTTACCAGAGGTTTCTTACCGGTCTGAGCCTTGATCTGCTGCTCGACAGCCGTGGTTTCATACCTGGAAAGAAAAGATTCATCGGTCAATGTAGTCATGAAATCCACCAGGAATACATTTTCCATATCCACCTCTTCAGGAGGAACCGGAATGACCGGTCCTTCATCGGTTCCAGCGTTTCCATGAGGTCCGGAACCTTTACTGCACGAAAAGGTCAGCACTGCCGCAAGAATGCCGGCTGCAATCATGTTCAATCTCTTTATTTCCATTTTCATTCCGTCTTTAAAATCACGTCAGCGACGATGAAACAATGATCTGACAGTTCCGGATGAGGGAGAATCTCGAATTTCTTGCAAGTCCAGCGCCCTTTCGGATAGGCCATGACGAAATCCAATTGTCTGCCCGGTTTTTCAGCAGGAATAGTAAAGCCTGCTCCTGGACACATTTCCTCCCAGCTATGTTTCGCGAACAGAATCGGATCACTGCCTGACTCTGCGTTGAAATCCCCGACCATCAGACCTGGAGTCAATTTGTCGTCACCGAAGAAATCGTTGTTCACATGCTGGATATTCCGAGTCGTATTGGTAGCGTTCTGCAAAGCGAAATGTACCGTCATCACCCGGACGACCTGTCCTTCAGGCAACTGTACGCACACCCAGCCGCACGCTCTCGGCTCCCTTTCACCGTTCTGCTTCGGGAACAGGCTCTTGAACGACCTGAAAAAAGGATACTTGCAGAGAATAGCCGTACCATAAGCTCCTTTGACCATGGTCGCGCTCATGAAAAACTCTGGAAACATTCCTGTCTGCAGGGCAACCTCATTCAACCAGTCCCTGTTCCCGTTACGGAAAGTCTTGTGATCGACTTCCTGAAGGCAGACGAAATCCGGGTCATACTTCTTGATGAGTTCCGCATAAGGTTCAGCTTTGTAGTCGCCCCGTTCTCCACCCAGCCGTATGTTCATGGACATCACCCTCACGGAGACCTCCTGAGCGAGAACCTCCGCTGAAACCGCAGACAAAAGGAAGGCGGTACAGACCAATATTTTCTTCAGTACTTTCATTTTTCTACCAACCTGGGTTATTAGGAGCGAGATTAGGATTATGCTGCATCTGGTCAAACGGAATCGGGAAAAGATAATGCTTTTCCTGGAAATGCCTTCCATCTTCAAGCAGCAGGTATTGCTTTCCATCTACCGTCTTCCATTTAAGATTCGCGAGGAAATGATTGCCTTCACTTTCTACCTTGGAGACATCGATCCAGTCTCGGCGTATTCCTAGCAAAGGTTCAGCAAGCAATTCGCCTTGTTTCCAACGCCTTATATCGAAGTAACGCTGTCCCTCGAAGAAAAGTTCGACACGACGTTCCCTGCGGATTTCCGTCAGGATATCAGATCCTGCCGGAAGATTGGCCATATCCATATGGGCCATGCCGACACGGTCCCTAAGCTTGTTGATGGACTTGTCCAGATCGGCCTGAGTCAAGGTTCCGGCCATACACTTTGCTTCGGCATAATTCAGATAGACCTCAGCCAGACGCAGATAAACGATGTCATTGTCGTCATGTCCGACATATCTTACCGTAGATGGCTCTACATACTTTCTCATGTAATACCCCGTATAGGACATGCACCCCTTCTTGTCATTCTGGAATTTCGGATACTCGAACTCAACCATATTCTCCCTATTCTCACCACCGCACCATAGTTCACCGGGAGCGAGAAGAGACTGCTTCATCCTTGGATCCCTATGTTCAAAGATCCTGGCATATCTTTCCGACACCGGATAGGCATCAATACTCTCAGGATTCCAGATCTGTCCCTCGTCCGTAAGATAGCATTCGATCATCGAATTGGTAGGTGCCCAACGGGAATAATCACCATCCCAGCATTCTCTTGAAAGATTATGGCTCGAATGAGCATCTCCGAGATCATAATTGTAGATATAGGCAAGGAGCGTTTCCCGGTTTTCCGCATTGCGCGAAGCACGTCCGGTATAATTGAACAGATTGACATAATCCACATCCGGATGACCGGTAGAATACAGCCTGTGATAACTGTTCGCCATCGCTCTCTCTGCAGCATCTGCAGCCTCCTCCCATCTTTCATTATACAGATAGATCCTGGACAGGAGTGCCAGCGCCGCACATTGTGAAATCCTGCCGAACTCGCTGGAAGCCGCCTCTATATGATCCGGCAAAGCCTTGTAATGCTCTTCCAGATCCTTGGTGACCCTGTCGATGACATCCTTTCTCGGATCTCTTCCGCGGAACACGTCTGGAGAATCCACATCAAGCCTCGTCGTGATGAGCGGCACATCTCCGAAACAGGTGGTCAATATCCAATAGTAATAGGCACGGTAGAAGTAAGCCTCAGCCGCATATCTTTCCCTGACCGGTTCAGGGACATTGACAGCCCTATTGTAGTTCGCAAGAAAATAATTCACCTTGCCGATTCCATGATAAGCATCCCTCCAGTAATAATTCAGATGTTTAAGATCGCTGGTATAGTTTCCGGCACCGATCAGACGATAGGAGGTCGTGACCGCAAAAGGTGCGCTATCCGCCAGAATCTCCGTCTTGTTGAGCCAGTCTTTTCCTACCGTGTTGACAGTAAATGTATTCGCTACTGCGACAAGATCTTTTTCGCTTTTCCAGAAATTGGCATCTGTCAACTGATGCTGAGGAAAGCAATCAAGAAAACTGTCATTGCACGAAACCAATGTCGCCATCAAGGAAACAAGGAATATATATGCAGTTCTTTTCATCACTTAAATCATTTAAAAGTTACATTGAGTCCGAATATGAAAGTCATGACCTGAGGATAATATCCTCCTTTGGAAACCGGAGTTTCCGGATCATAGGCATAGAAGAATTTGCTGGCCGTCGCCAGGTTGTCACCGGAGACATATAGCCTGAGTTTGGATATATGTGCCTTTTTCATCCATTTCTCCGGGAAAGTATAACCGATCTGAACATTCTTGATACGGAAATAGGAAGCATCCTCCATCCAGAATGTAGAGAATGGACGCTGATTGTAATCCGTATTGTAGGTCAGACGCGGATATGAAGCATTCGGATCAGGATTTCTGGTAATGTGATACCTGTCCATATGGACTTTCTGAGGATAGGCCGCCATATCCTGGAAGGCGTGACGTGCAGTACCGGTCAGGTAACCGTCGCACTTTCCGACACCCTGAAAGAGGAAACTGAAATCCAGTCCTTTCCATGCCAGATCACCGCGGATACTGTAAGTATATCTCGGAATGTTGCTGCCGAGCACTACCCTGTCGTATTCAGGAGTGATACGTCCGTCCGGAACGCCCTCCGGACCATTGATATCCTTGTACTTGATGTCACCAGGCTGATAATCGTATCCCATGACGACCGGAATGGAAGGAAGGGCAAAATTACCGTTTTCCACATCACTGATCTTGAAATCTTCCGGTGTCATCAATCCTTCCGCGATATAACCGTAGAAAGCATCGATCGGATCACCGACTCTTCTGACCTGATAACCGCTGTAATCCGGCGGGTTACCGCCCAGATCGACGATCTTATTCCTGACATCTGAAAGATTGAATCCGATTCCATAATAGAAATCGCCTCGCTGCTCTCTCCAGGAGAGATCCAGCTCCCATCCCCGGTTGTTCACCTTTCCGACATTTTCCTCGGACGGTTTCGCACCGATCTGATCCGGATAATTGAGCAACAGCAGGATACCTTCAGTATTCTTGTCATACCAATCGAATGTGAATGTCAACCTGTTGCTGAAGAAAGCCAGATCCAGTCCTACATCCAGCATCTTGATCTTCTCCCAGGTCAGATTTGGATTGGCCAACGTTGTCGGCACATATCCGGTAGTCGGATTGGTACCGATCAGGGATCCGTTGTTGTACTCATGAAGGACAGGAAGATAAGGATAATTGGACGAGCCTACATACTGATTTCCCAGCATACCCCAGGAAGCCCTGATCTTCATGTTGTCCAGGACAGAGCGGGTCACTTCCATGAACGGTTCCTCAGAGATTCTCCAGGCACCGGAAAAAGAAGGGAAGAGTCCCCCTCTGTGACTTTTATGGAAACGGGATGAAAGATCGTAACGTAGATTCATCTCGACAAGATATCTATCAGCGTAATTGTAGTTCAACCTTCCGAAACCGGAACGGATGGCCCAGGAAGCGGCATAGGCATCATTGCTCATGGTAGTCGGATCCGCCAGGTTGATGGACGGGGTATCCTCGACCATCAGATTTTTTCTGGAAGCTTCGAACTGTCTGTCCCTGAACCATTCCTGAGACATACCGACAACGCCGCTGATGTTATGCTTCTTTTCCCGTCCGAACTTGAAGTCAAAGTTCGTCTGCAGAATGAATGTCTGCTGCACGCGTCTGTAGTCGCGGTTCTTGTAAGAATTCGGTTTGCCCCAAACATTCACTGCGGAAGTCTCCGGATCAGTGAAGGTCAATGTTTTCTGCAGCACCTCTCTCAAACCGTTGTATGAGGTCATGTTATAAGTTGCCGTGACATCCCAACCTTTCAGGATATCCAGCTTCAGCACTTCAAGGATAGACACCTCATCAGCATGGAGCTTGTTGTATCCACCGTCATGAAGGATAGCTACCGGATTGGTGTTGCCACCACCGTAAGCCCAGGTACCGTCAGTATATTTGACCGGTGCATAAGGAGCGATACGCATGGCATTGTAGATGGCTCCGCCTCCGCTGGAAAGCGAATTCACCGGCGAAGTCACACTGTTGTTCACATAACTGACATTCGAGGTAAGGTAAAGCCGATCGAAGAAGTTCGTATTGATCTTCGCGCGGACATTGTGCCTGCTGTTGCCGGTTGACTTTCCGACAGTTAGTCCTGCCTGGTCAAAATAACGGTAGGAGACCATATAGGAGGACTTTCCCATCACACCATTGACACTGAAAGAATAATTCTGCTGAGGAGCGATCTTGCGGATGACCTCATTGATCCAGTCCGTATCATTGAAATGATTCGGATCAGACTTTTCCCTGACAGACTGGATGATGGCATCAGTCCATGCGATAGGAGCACCGATATTGTCCCTGGCTTCATTTTCAAGAATCATGAAATCTTCTGCTCCCAGCATCTCCGGAAGCCTCGTAGGACTTTGAAAACCGGCATAGGCACCGAAACTTACACTGGTATATGACTTTCCGGAATTGCTGAGGTTCTTCGTCGTGACAAGAATGACACCGTTCGCGGCCCTCGCGCCATAAATGGAAGAAGAAGCGGCATCCTTGAGAACGGACACGCTTTCGATATCTTCCGGATTCAGGGCGGACATATCTCCCTCCACGCCATCGATCAGCACGAGAGGATTGGAATTTCCGATCGTGCCGACACCACGCACTCTGATTGTCGAATTGGAAGCTCCCGGCTGTCCGGAAGGATTGACGACAGTCACACCGGGCAAAAGACCCTGCAGACCGGAAACCGGATCAGAAAGCGGCCTGGAAGCCATTTCCTTGCTGCTGATCATCGAAACGGAACCGGTCAGATTCACTTTCTTCTGAGTACCGTAACCGACCACGACGACCTCCTCCAGCAGATGGACATCAGTCGCCATCTGCACATCGATGCGGGAAGAAGTTCCGACAGTCACCTCCTTATCGGCATAACCGAGAGAAGTGAAGACAAGGACATCTCCGACGGCGGCCTGAAGTTCATAATGACCGTCCATATCAGATACCGTGCCTTTATCAGTACCTTTGACCAGAATACCAGCCCCCATCAAAGGCAGGCCAGCATCATCTTTGACGATACCATTGACCTTAGCTTTCTCCTCGATCTGAGGAGCGACTGTCTTGAACAGAAGGACTGAATTGCTCACGATCTTGAAACTGAAGGACGGTTGCGCGTCGAAAATTTCCTGCATGATGGCCTGAAGGCTCTGCCCTTCTGCATCGATACGGACATCGGACATACGTTCCTCCGCAAGCGTGGAATCAAAAGAAAAGAGAACACCTATCTTTCTAGTGACTGCATCGGTGAATTCAGTTACAGAAGGTGACTTCATGGATAAATCCAGATCATAGATCTTCTGCGGATCCGACAGCGCGGATGCCGAAGAACTGAAGCTGAATGCCAGCAGGAGCAATACCCCTGCCGCGAACGACTTGATGACATTTTTCATATTATTGTAGTTATATCGTTTTCGTGTCAATGGAAGGATGCTCCCTCCTCCAGCTGCCTGTGGCGGACAGCTGCCGATCTATCTATTTCCGGACCTCGAAAGAAACTCCTGTCAAGGCCTTGACGATATCCAGTACCTCTGCCAATGTGTTGGAGCGGCTGATGTTGATCTTGTAACGAGTCATGTCCTCCAGACTATCTTCCGTCTCCAGAACAACACCATAGATATCTTCTATTTTCCGTTGGAGTCCCACCACCCCGATATCGGAGAAAGTGATCCTCTTGAAATTATCAAGTACATAAGCGCCGACCTCCAGGGAATCCAGTTCCAATGTGGCCGCTTTCCGGTCAAAGACCGCCATCTGGTTTTCCGCAAGACCGGCAAGGTCCTCACCGTCAGGATCCTGCAGACGAACAATGCCCTGTTCCAGCAGCACCTGCAACCGGTCCGAATCCGGACTGGCTTCGACGATGAAACGCGTCCCCACTACCTTTACCAGCAAGTCCTGAGCATCAACGATGAAAGGACAGAGCGAGTCATGGGCGACATCAAAATAAGCCTTTCCGGAAATCCGGGCCTCTCTGACGGACTTCCCGTTCTTATGGGCCAGGCTGTAATCCAGCCGGGAGCCTCCTCCCAGCAGCACTGAAGTACCGTCTTCCAGCCGGACCTCCGCAATTTCCGAAGAAGGGTTGAAATAGGTGAAAGCATGCGTGAGCGCCGCTGCCGGAAGCGTTTCCTGCTTCTTGGAAAAATGTTCATGACCGAGGATCACACCGACCACCACAGCGGCAGCCGCCGTGATCTGCGCGAAACGGGAAAGATACCGGTGCTTTCTTTCCTGATTCCTGCAGGAATCAATTCTGGCATTCAGACGCGCCAGCATCTTCTGCTGACGCTGCTCCAGCACCGGATCTTCCAAGACCATTGAAGCTGAACAGAGCGCCAATGCCTCAGAAAATGATTTGCGATGTGCTTCGGATTCCTCCAGCCATGAAAGCAGTCCAGACAATTCCTCATCCGTACATTCATGAGCCAGATAATGTCTGGCCAGCAGCATCATGTCTGATTTTTCCTCCATATTCCGGACCAATTTATATAAAGAATACAATCCAGGAATGAAAACTACCTAGTCAAAAATGAAAAAAAGATGAAATCAGAAGAAATCATTGAACAGGCAGAGAATGGACAAGGTCTCCACGGATAAAAGTTTCCGCAACGTTTTCTGCGCTTCCTGGCGATGATTCTCGACCGTACGGGCTGAAATGCCCAGGCGCTCCCCGATTTCCTTGCTGGTCAGCTGCTCGACATAGCTGAGGTTGAAGATTTCCTGCTGGCGAGGAGGCAGCTGACGGACAGCCTCGATGATGTTCCGTCTCAAATCCCCGTCATAAAGACGCTGGAGGACAGGATTCCGCTCGACATCTGCAGCAGACAAGGTCAAAGATGCGATGCGGTTATAGTTCCATTCCTTAAAATCCTCCGAGTGTTGCCTGACCTTGAGGCAATTGTAGGCCGCGTTGCGTACGGAACGGAAAAGATACCGGCGGATCGAAAGGTTCTCGTTCAGTTCTTCCCTCCGCTGCCATACCGCGAAGAAGACATCCTGCACGACATCCTCTGCAGATTCCAGAGAAAGGAAGAGCGTCGCATAGGAGACCAAGGCCGGATACAGTTCAGAGCACAGACAGTCAAAGGACTTCCGGTCCCCTTCCTTGACTTTTCTTATGAGCACCCTTTCCTGCATTTATGTCATTAATTACTGTGATACCTTTACAAAGGTAGAAAATTTTTCTATATTGCAACCTCGACGAAATACATTCAAAAATATTTCATAGCTTTGTAAGACACACATAATATCTCATAACCTTCTGAAAACATGAAACGATACGAATCCCTGGACATTCTGAGAGGACTGACCGTAGCCTTGATGATCGTCGTCAACAACGGTGCCGGTTCCGTCAGGTTCGGCACCCTGAGCCACGTGCAATGGGCCGGTTGCACATTATGCGACCTGGTATTCCCAACCTTCCTCTTCTGCGCTGGTGTCGCCATGGCCTTCTCCCTATCCCATTTCGATAGACTGGACAAAGCTGCCGCAAAGAAAATCGGCAAACGAGGGCTGCTCATCTTCCTGGTCGGTCTGTTGCTGAATGCCTTTCCATTCTACCCTCTGCACCCTGATCCGGAACTATCCTTCAGTGAAAACTGGCTCCATTGGGCCGGGCACCTCAGGATCATGGGAGTTCTCCAACAGATTGCACTCTGCTACATCTTCGGCGCCATCCTGGTCCTGACTCTCAGGAAGACCAGCCGCATCATTGCCGCGACAGCAATCCTTTCCATTCTCTACACTGGCATCCTTCTCCTTTTCGGAACAGCGCCGGGACCATTTACCTATGAAGGGAACGCCGCAAACGAGATCAATACTTTCCTGCTCGGGAAAGATCATGTCTACAAGACACTCACCAAAGCGGACGGAAGCATCACCGGCTTCGATCCGGAAGGACTGATCGACACGCTTTCCGCCATCTGCATCCTTCTCATCGGATTCCTCAGCGGCCGGATCATACGTACAGCTTCTTCAGCAGAAAAAGCCAACCCTGCCCTTGCAGGCGAAATCAAGAGAGAAGCGGCACTGAAGATCTTCGCATGGGGCGCCATTTGCATCTTCTCTGGACTCTTCCTCAGCACCTGGATTCCGATGGTGAAGAAAATCTGGACCACTTCCTACATGCTCTTCGCCGCCGGCTTTTCCATGGCTATGCTGGCCCTGTTCATCTATATCGTCGATATAAAAGGTAAAGGTCAATGGTTTTATCCGTTCAAGGCAATGGGTATGAACCCGCTTGCCCTCTACTGCATGTCCTGGATCGTAGCCGTGACTCTCACCGGCATTCTCGGATTCGACAAGAACGCGGTATTCGGAGGCAATGAATACACTTCCCTCCTCTACTCGCTGCTGTTCCTGTCCGTCCACCTGCTCACAGGCATCGTCCTGTACAGAAAGAAAATATTCATCAAACTCTAGATTGATTTCCATGAAAAAGACTCTGATTACCTTTGTGATGTGCACCCTCGTCTGCACCGGTGCCTTAGCACAGAACAAATATGACAATCATTATTACCTGACCATCGACGAAGTACCCAACAGCATCCGGATTCTCCCTCCTCCACCGGAAGAAAACAGCGCGAGATTCGCCTATGACAAAGCGATGTACGAATACGGGAAGAGCATCCGGGAGACGGCCCGAGGAAAAACCGCCATTCTGGATGCGGACACCAGTACGGACGGATTGTGCAAAGTATTCTCAGAAGCTTTCGGTATGGAACTCAGTAAAGCACATACACCGGAAATCTATCTGCTGATCAGTCACATGAAAGAAGATGCCGGGGATCTTGCGACCCGCCATGCGAAGCAACATTACATGAGGACACGTCCTTATGACCGTTTCAACGAAAACAGTTCCATCCCAGGCGTACAGAAAGGATTTTCCAAAAACGGATCCTATCCGTCCGGGCATACCGCAACAGGCTGGGCCCTGGCACTCGTGCTGGCGGAAATCAATCCGGACAGACAGGATGAAATCCTTTCCAGAGGTCTGGAAATGGGACGGAGCCGAGTCATCAGCGGATTCCATTACCAGAGCGACATCGATGCCGCGACCATCGTGGCTGCAGGAGTCGTCGCCAGACTTCATGCCGACAAGGACTTCACCCGTCAGCTGAAGAAGGCGAAACGCGAATTCAAAAGACTTTCCAGATAAACTCTACCAGATTCCATCAAGAGGCTCTTCCACCGGGAGGGCCTCTTCTGCGTTGAAGACCGGATAACGGAGAACAGCGAAGATCGGCAGATGATCGGAGGTTCGTTTCACGTCACCGGAACGGAAGCCCTTGCAGACCTCGCTGAAAATGACCTCATAAGACCCTGCATCCTTCAAAGCGAACATATAGTCCAGGCATTTGGTCGGAGTCGTCGCAGGACAGGTGAATTCCTCCGGAGTGATGCGGCTCCAATCTTTCTTCAGTTCCAGAATCGTCGCATCTCCCGGACGGGCGTTCATGTCTCCGCAGAGGAAGACCGGTTTTCCTTTTCCGGAATATCGGGTCTTCAATTCCTTCGTCAGTTTCTCCGCAGCTTTCAGACTGTTCTCCGCATAGAGCGGCATATGGACACCGGCCAGGACGAAATGTTCCGATTCGACGACCAGACAGACCCGATCCTCTCTTTCCTGACCAAATTTCGGGAACTTGATGGTGAAACTGTCGATCACCTTATACTTCTTGTCGTAGGCAGCACCGTTTCCATAAGCCGCATCCAGATGGAAGATATCCTTTCCGTAGTCAAAGGCCTTGGCAAAAATGGAATTCCACCCCATTTTTCCGGCAAAGACTTCCAGCTGGTCATAATCATGACGTTTGTTGTTCCGATCCAGTTCCGCGAGCAGCATGGCATCCACCTGCTTCTCCTTCATCATCGCGGCAATGGCCGGAATATGTCCTTCAGAGGACGGATCAGAATCGAGATTCTTCGAAAAGACAGCGACATTGTAAAAAGCCAGTTTCAGTTCTTCATACGTCGCCGTCGGTTGGAAACCGGTCAAGGGGAACTGGTACAGATGACCGGATTTCAGGAGAGTCGTCTTCATTTTCCGGCCCATTTCCAGCCGATTCTGTCCATCGACAGCCTTGAAAAGAACCGGTGTCTCAGCCATTTCCATGGACGGTACCACCAGCTGAAACGTCTGTACCTCATTTCCAAGTGTCCCCTTTGAGATCTTGAGCCGATATGGTTCTTCTGTGGCTCCGAAAAGAATTTCAGAAAGTTTCTCACCGTTTCCGGTCAACCGGAAAGTCAAGAGGGATGTCCCGTTTTCCAGGACGACCTCCTCATTCTGGTCTCCGGACGAGCGATGCCAGGAAAGACGGACGGCTTCGCGGTCGAAGGTGCCGGCTGTGGCATACTGTACTACGGGAACCTCGGGCTGCTCCATACTGGTAGCTGGAAAAAAGACATCGGTAAAAGCGTCCGCTGAAACTTTTCCACTGATCTTCCGGAAAGTTCCACGTTTCTGACCGGCACCTCCGGCTAATTCATAGACGGCGCTTTGCCTTGCGGCTCCTTCGCGGTTTTCCACGACTGCGATCTTATCTCCGGCTGCCCAGACGAGGCTACCGGAAGAAGGCATCGAAAGTTCGAGCATTCTGCCTTTTTCCATCTCCGGATCCTGCTCCGGCTTTTCGCTGCAGGCGGCTGTCATGAGCAGGAGCGCCATCAGAAGAAGAGAGTTGACTTTTTTCATGTGCTGTAAAATAGTTGCGTAAAATAAATAAGTTGCGGAATCGACATTCCTTAACAAATATAGCAACAATCTTACAGGAAACACCTCTCATTTCAAGAAATGACGACATACCCTCCCATGCTGACGCATGGGCCCCTCCCCCTGGGAAGGGTCGCGGGTCCGAACGAATCGCTCGTGAGTCCTACCTATTGCTTAGGTCCTACCTAAAACTAAGAGAGTCAGATCTTTTGATCTGACTCCTGGAGCGGAAAACGGGGTTCGAACCCGCGACCCTCGGCTTGGGAAGCCGATGCTCTACCACTGAGCTACTTCCGCAAATAGTGACGCTTTTCCGAAAGCGACCACTAAGTTATCTATTTTACTGCAATTAAACAAGGTTGTCCCCGTCAAATGCAGAAAAAACTACGCATCTTCACCTGCAGCCTTGAGACGCTCTGCATTCTCGGCGATCTGCAGCTGGTCCAGGACCTCCTGAATATCACCATCCATGAAGACCGGAAGATTGTACATCGTGTAATTGATGCGATGATCCGTCACACGAGACTGCGGATAGTTGTAGGTACGGATCTTCGCGGAACGGTCGCCTGTAGACACCATGGTCTTCCTCTTTGCGGAAATCTCGTTCAGGTACTTCTCGTACTCCAGATTGTAGAGACGGGTACGCAACTCAGCCAACGCCTTGTCGAAGTTCTTCAGCTGAGACTTCTCATCCTGACACTGCACGACCAGACCGGTCGGAATATGGGTCAGACGGATAGCGGAATAGGTTGTGTTCACAGACTGTCCACCAGGGCCGGAAGAACAGAAAGTATCCTTACGGATATCATTCATGTTCAGTTCGATATCGAACTCGTCCGCCTCCGGAAGCACTGCGACGGAAGCGGCGGAAGTATGTACACGCCCCTGAGTCTCCGTCTGCGGCACACGCTGCACACGATGCACGCCGGACTCATATTTGAGCACGCCGTAGACTCCATCACCGCTCACCTTGCAGACGATCTCCTTGAAACCGCCGGAAGCGCCCTCGGACTGGCTCGTCACCTCACACTTCCAACCTCTACGCTCAAAATATTTCGTGTACATACGGAAAAGATCACCGGCGAAAATGGCCGCTTCGTCACCGCCAGCACCGCCACGGATCTCCAGAATCGCGTTCTTGCTATCCTGAGGGTCAGCCGGGATCAGCAGGAGCTTGATGTTCTGCTCCATGTCAGGAATCTTCGGCTCCAGTTCAGCGATCTCTTCCTTCGCCATTTCACGCAGGTCCTCATCCTTCTCATTCTGAAGGATGTCCTTCGCCATCTCATAACTCTCCATCACCTGCCTGTACTCGTTGCCGGCCTTGATGATCGGTGCAAGCTCCTTGTACTCCTTGTTGAGCTGCACGTACTTCTTCATATCTGATATCACTTCAGGATCAGCAAGCTGGTTCTGGAGCGATTCATATTTGTCCTGAAGGCCCAAGACCTTCTCCAACAGTGAATTTTCTGCCATAAAATATTATATTGATTTGATATAACAACGTCTTCTCATATAGAGTTCCTTGAACTCGTAACGATCCCACACATTGATGGCCGTATTGGTCTCGATCTGAGGATTCGTGATCGCCACCTTGCAGCCGGCCCGCTGGAAAGCGGTCGCCATCAGCACATGAAAAATGGAGGATACCCCCGTATTCTGCCATTTCGGTGCAGCGCCGGTCAGCATCAGGTCAATGTTCTCGTAATTCTTCATTGCCCTGAGCAGATGGATCCAGCCGAACGGAAACAGATGTCCGTTGCATTTCTTCAAGGCCGTGGACAAGGACGGGAAAGCGATGCCGAACGCGGCGAAATCATTGTTCTCGTCCATCACCAGAGCGGACAGCTTCTTATCCAGCATCGAGATGGACATCTTCGCTTCCTCGGCAGCTTCGGCTTCGGTGAACGGGATGAAGTTGTAGACGATCCCGCTGAAACAATCATTGTAGATCTCGAAGAAGCGTTTCACCATCTTCCTGTCTTTCTTCAGCTGGTCGATATCCGCCTCATGGAGCTTGTAGCGCTCCTGCAGACGCTCGGCGATGCTTCTCACACGGTCCGGAACGCCCTGGTCCGCCTTGATCTTGTACTGGATCCAATCATATTCTTTCTCATAACCCAGACGGATCATGAAATCATTGTAATACGGATAATTGTACAGGCAGTTGAACGGAGGCATGTTCTCATAGCCCTCGACCAGCATTCCCTGCTTGCCAAGCGTGTTGTAGAACAGAGGTCCATGAACTTCATCCATACCATGTTCCTTTGCCCAGGTCTCAGCCGTGGAAAGAAGCAGTTGCGCCACCTTGATGTCATCGATGGCATCGAACCAGCCGAAACGTACCCTCTTCTTCTGATACAGTTCGTTGTAACGAGGATTGATCATCGCACAGATACGACCGACCACCTTCTTGCCGTCCATCACCATCCACAGTTTCTGCGTACAGTATTCCAGAGCGGCATTCTTGGTCAATGTGTCAAGCTGGTCAGAATCCAGCGCCGGCACATATTGAGGACAATCCTTGTACAGCTCTCTCGGGAACTTGACAAACTTCTTCAAATCCCTACGAGATTCCACTGTAATTACTTTATATTCACCCATTTATATAGATTTAGGTTCATACTCCACCTGAAATAGGCAAAAGTTCTGTGCAAATTTAGCAAAAAGAATTAAAATTCCGCACTCTGCCTCAGGTATTCCAAGGCAGCCTGGGCACAGGCACAACCGAAGACCGGCGGAATGTAGGAGATCGTCCCGACCTGGGATTTCTTGTTGCGGTCCTCACAAGGAACGATCGAATCCTTATCCGGAAGTTCCTCGGAGAAAACCACCTTGAAGCCTTTGCTGATGCCCATATGCCTGAGGCGTTTCCGCACGATATAGGCCAATGGACAATTGAAGGATTTGCTGACATCCGTGATGCGCACCTTCGTCACGTCGAACTTCGCCCCGGCCCCCATGGAGGAGACCAATGGAATCCCGCTGTCCATCGCCCATTTGATGAGGTTGAGCTTCGGGGCCAATGTGTCGATGGCATCGACCAGGAAGTCAATGCGGTAGCCCCCCAGCTGCGCAGCGACCTGATCAGCTTCCAGATACTCCTCCACGATCGTCAGATCAAGCTCCGGATTGATATCCTTCAGACGAGCCGCCAGCACCGCGCACTTCGGTTTCCCGACCGTCGAATCCAAGGCCAGCAGCTGACGGTTCTTGTTCGAGAGGTTCACCTCATCGCTATCGAGGATGAGCAGATGGCCGACACCAGCCCTCACGAGCATCTCCGCGGCATAACCGCCGACACCGCCCACGCCGATCACCGCGACATACGAATCTTCGAAATGCTGGAGCATCTTGTCCCCGACCAGCATACGGGTCCTTACTTTCCAATCTTCCATAGCCCCATTGACCTAAAGACCTTCTGCCTTCGCTTCATCCCAGATCTCGTCCATCTCGGCAAGCGTCATATCCGTCAGATTGCGCCCCTGGCGGATGGTATGCTCCTCGAGATAAGTGAAGCGGTTGCGGAACTTGGCGCAGGTACGTTCGAGTGCAGTATCCGGATTCAGATCATACAGTCGAGCGGCATTGACGACAGAGAACAGGTAATCGCCGAGCTCGCCCTCAGCACGATCCTTCGCAGCCTTGAACTCAGCCTCGTCATCGGCCTTATCCATCGCCTCAAGTTCCGCCTGGTACTCGCCCAGCTCTTCCTTCACCTTGTCCCAGACCTGCTCCTTCCTCTCCCAATCGAAGCCGACACCACGGGCCTTGTCCTGCATACGGTAAGCCTTGAGAAGCGGCGGAAGGGTCACCGGAACGCCGGAAAGCACCCGCTTGTTGCCGCCCTTCTCCTTGGTCTTGAGCATTTCCCAGTTACGGGCGACCTCGTCCGCATCAGCGACCTTCACGTCTCCGAACACATGAGGATGACGATAGATCAGTTTCTCGCAAAGCGCATTGATGACGTCCACGATATCGTAATCCTGCTTTTCCTCACCGATCTTCGCGTAGAACAGCACATGGAGCAGGAGATCACCCAGCTCTTTCTTGATGTTCGGCTTGTCGGCATTCATGATCGCATCGCTCAGTTCATAAGTTTCCTCGATGGTCTGGACGCGCAGAGACTCGGTCGTCTGCTTGCTGTCCCAGGGGCATTTCGCGCGAACCTCATCCAGGACATCCAGGATGCGGCCGAAAGCCTCCAGTTTTTCTTCTCTCGTTTTCATTATCTCAGTTTTACGAATTTCTATCCAACGGCAGAAGCATTCTTCGTCTGCCGGGGACAAAATTACGAAAAATTACTATCTTTGAGAGTACTAACACAAACATTCGATAACACGGAAACGAATTATGCTCCAGCCGATCCATTTCGTGACAGCCGATGAAGCTGTCCAGACCGTCAAGTCCGGTGACCATGTCCATTTCAGCAGTGTCGCCAGCGCACCGAAAGTCCTCATCGACGCTCTCTGCAGACGCGGAGACCGGAAAGAACTGCAGGACGTGCACATCCATCATCTACACACCGAAGGCCCGGCGCCCTATACGGACCCGAAGTATGACGGAATCTTCTTCCATCAGGCTTTCTTCGTCGGGGCCAATGTGCGTGCCGGTGTCCAGTCCGGCTATGCGGACTACATTCCAGTGTCGCTGAGCGAGACCCAGCAGCTTTACCGCTGCGGTGCTGTTCCCTGTGACGTCGCCATGATCCAGGTCTGTCCGCCAGACAACAATGGCTTCGTCTCCTTAGGCACTTCCGTCGACGCGACCCTGGCCGCGATCGAACAGGCGAAGACCGTCATCGCCGTGGTCAACAGAAACGTCCCTCGTTCCTTCGGACAGGCGCTGATCCCGATGTCCCTCATCGACCTTTTCGTGGAAGACGACACCCCTCTTGTCCCAGCCCATTTCCGGGAACCGGATGAAGTACAGAAAGTCATCGGCCGCAACTGCGCGGAACTCATCGAAGACGGAGCCTGCCTCCAGATGGGCATCGGCTCCTTACCGAACGCTGTCCTGGCTCAGCTCCATGGACACCGGGATCTGGGCATCCATACGGAAATGTTCGCGGACGGCGTCCTGGAACTCGTCAAAGAAGGAGTGATCACCGGACGACGCAAAGGAACGGACCGGGAAAAACTGGTTGCGACTTTCCTGATGGGATCACCGGAAGTCTATGACTTCATCGACAACAATCCGATGGTCGCCATGATGGATGTCGGTTACACGAACAATCCGTACATCATTTCCCGCAATCCGAAGATGACAGCGATCAATTCCGCCGTCGAGATTGACCTGACCGGTCAGGTCTGTGCGGACTCGATCGGCACGAAACACTACTCAGGTGTGGGTGGGCAGCTGGATTTCGTATTGGGAGCCTCCTATTCGGAAGGCGGAAAGGCCATCATCGCCATGCCATCCTGCACAGGATCAGGAGCCAGCAAGATCATCCCGACGGTGAAGCCCGGTGGAGGGATCGTGACACCACGCGCCCAGGCGCACTGGATCGTCACCGAATACGGTGCCGTGAACCTCTACGGCCGCTCCATGCAGGAACGTGCCCGACTGCTGACCAGCATCGCGGCACCTCAGCACCGTGAAGCTTTGGAACGCGCAGCCTTCGAGCGCTTCGGTCCTCATTACCTGAGGGTCAGATAGAACCGCGAAGATTATCCTCCGGACAGATGATCAGTCTCCAGCGACAGCAGCCTGCGCTCTACGGCGTTCGGTCAACGCACGCTGGAACTTGCGGGCATTGCGCAGATGCTCGGTATAAGTAGCTGCGAAATCATGCGTGCCGTCGAAATCAGGGCTGGCGCAGAAATAAAGATAACGGTGGCTATCCGGATGGAGCACGGCCTCCAGCGCCGCTTTCTCCGGCACATTGATCGGAGCCGGCGGCAGACCGGTATGCCTGTAGGTATTGTATGGAGAATCCACTGCCAGATGTTTCTTCAAGATGCGATCCAAAGTATAGTCATGGCAGAATGCAATGGTCGGATCCGCCTGAAGACGCATTCCCCTGTGGTAACGGTTCAGATAGACGCCCGCGATAGTCGGATACTCCTCCTGCATCAGGGACTCACCGGTCACGATGGAAGCCAGGACCTCGACCTGTTTCGGGGTCAGTCCCTGCACGGCAGCCGCCGCACGACGTTCCTCATTCCAGAAACGCTCATATTCACGTTGGAAACGATTGAAGATCTCATCGATGGAAAGGGTCCAGTACATCTCATAGGAATCCTTCAGGAAAAAGCCGAACACATCCTCCGGTGTACGGCCGTAACGGCTCAGAAAGGCAGAGTCACAGAGCGCATTCATGACGGTCGTGGAATCCACCATCATCTGCCGGCTGATCCGCTGTGCCAGACGGTCCTTCATCCGCAAGGTGCCGCTGAGCACCAGATGATTGTCTGCCGTCTGCCAGCCGAAGAGCAGCTTGCGGGCCACTCCGACACTGGTCGTTTCGGGCGAGATTTCATATTTACCCGGCCTGATATTGCGGACCGCACCGTCAACGATACCGTCACACAAGCCAACCTTGCGGAAAGCACGGTCCAGACTGCGCGGACGCAACATTCCTGCACCGGTGGACAAAGAATCCGAAATCTCCGCCAAGGAAGTCTCGGGATAGACATAGAGAAAATAACTTTCCTGGAAATTCGGAATCTTATTGTCAATGTACCAGCGGCCTCCGATGAAGCCTGCTGCTATGGTTCCTCCCAACAGCATGACCGTCAGGACCAGACACCATACCGAGCATATTCTCTTCTTGTTCTTCATAGTTTCATCTATAAGCAAGTTGCAGTCCGGTCGTCATCACCTCAAGCGGATCAGATCGCCCGGCATCAGTTCAGATTCTGACTTGATCTTGTTGAGCTTCATCAGACAGCTCTTCTTCACCGCGAAACGTTGAGCCACGTCACGCAGGCTCTCCCCTTCCGCCAGAACATGTTTGTCCAGACCTTTGGCTGCCCTGTTCTTCTTCGCCTGGAGATAGACCACGGTTCCGGCGGCCAAAGGTTCATCCTTCTTCAGGTCATTGAAACGAAGGATTTCTCGCTTGAACAGATCATAATCATGAGCGATCTCGGCATAGGTCTCGCCTTCCTTGGCATAGATGAACGGCACCCCGTTCTGGGAGAACATCTTACGGGACAGAGAGAATGCGAAAACCTCGCGGCTGCCGGCCTCCATCGGCTTTGCCTGCTCCAGTCTGGACGGAGACTCCGGCACAGCAGCCTTCTCCTCCACCCTACCATTGACCTTCATCTTCGCGCTATCATAAGCATCCAGGTCATATTCTTCGATGAGCGAGATCAGTTTCTTCGGATAAGCCGGATCCGTCGCATAGCCAGCCTTCTTCAATCCGTAAGCCCAGCCCTTATAATCGGTCAGCTTCAAATCGAAGAGCGAACGGTAGCGGTCGTTATACCTCAGGAAATCCGAATGATCGAGAAAAGACTCCCGAGCCGTCACATATTTCCGGAAACACTCTCCTCTCCGATCATCATCATGATAAGCCTTGGCACCTTTCCAGTTGTGACACTTGATTCCGAAATGGTTGTTGTGCTCCCTCGCCAGTACCGAACGACCGGCGCTGGACTCCAGAAGCCCCTGCGCCAAGGTGATGCTGGCCGGGACACCCGTACGGTACATCTCCGAAACAGCAAGCTCGGCATATTCGCCGATATAAGCTCGACGATAGAAATCAAGGCTCTTGTCCGCCCCTGCCGGAAAAACGAGCAGCAGCGAAAGGAATGCGATCAGGAAAGTTCTGTATCTTTTCATTTCATGGTCATTTATACGGCCTGTCCCGAGCTTTTCTCAGGTCAATGAGGCCAATGAAGCGCTAAGGTAGTAATTTTACTCCATTTTCACGAGAGGTACCTCATAGATATCTCCCTCATGAGTCAGATAAGTTTCCGGAAATATGGTCCGAGCCTCTTCCTGGAAAGCGCTGACATCCGGAAATCGGGAAGAATAATGACCGATCAGCAAGCGCTCGGCACGCGCTTCCAACGCACAGCGTGCGGCATCGGCCGTCGTCGAATGGAAGGTTGTCCGCGCGAGATCCGCCATTTCGACCGGGAAAGTCGCTTCATGGTAAAGCAGAGACACGCCTTGCACCCAGGAAGCCAGTTCCGGGAAAGGAGCGGTATCGCTGCAATAAGCATAGCTGCGCGGGACATAAGGCTGATAAGCCACCTCATCATTGATCGGAAGACCGCCGCGAAGCACTTCCTCCCCACGTTTGATACTGGCAATCTCCGCCACTCCCAGCCCGTAACGTTCGATCGCTTCTTTGCGGACATTCAGCTGAGGAACCTTCTCACGGATCAGGTAGCCACAGCATTCGATCCGGTGGTTCAATGGAAAAGACAGCAGTTCTATGTTCTTCGTACTGAATACGACCTGCGGTTCCTTCATCGTCGTCACGACATGATGGATCTCATAACGGAGTCCTTCTCCGAAAGTAGATTTGAAGAAGTCCAGGATCGGCCCCAGAGCGCGCGGACCATAGATGTTCAAGCACCCCGTCCGGCCCAGCATGGCCATTGTGGACAGCAAGCCGAAAAGACCGAAGCAATGATCACCATGGATATGCGAGATGCAGATGTCGGATATCTTCAGGAACGAGATTTTCTGACGTCTCAGGTTGATCTGGGCAGCTTCGCCACAATCCAATAAAAACAAGCGCCCACGTACGTCTAGTACCTGGGCGCTTGGATATCTGCAAGTAGTGGGCAGGGCAGATGCCGTGCCCATTACATGAAGTGTAAAATTCATCTTGAGGACGAATTACTCACCTTTCTCGAGTTTGTCTTTCAAAGCAGCGAGTGCGTCGATGTCACCAAGGGTGGTCTTCTCGATGCTGGTGTTGATCTTGCGGACAGCCTTCTTGGTGCTGTCAGCCTCAACAGATGCTTTCTCTGCTTTGATTTCCTCTGAAGAGTAAGTCTTCACGTGAGAAAGAGTGATCTTCTTGGCGTTGCGTTTGAGATCCATCACGCGGAATGCGAGAGTCTCACCTGCAACCGGCATTGAACCATCCTCTTTGACGAGCTCTCTGTTGAAGCAGAATGCGTCAACGTCAGCGTCGAGAGTGATGACAGCGCCTTTCTCAGTGATGCTTGCGATCGGAGCCTCGATAACTGTACCTACAGCGTATTTAGCCTCGATCTCATCCCATGGGTTAGGAACGAGCTGTTTGTGGCCAAGGCTGAGCTTGTGGTTCTCCTCGTCGAAACCAAGGATGACAACCTCGATGCTGTCACCTGTAGCGACAAGCTCTGAAGGATGTTTGATCTTGTTCCAGGAGAGGTCGCTGATGTGTACGAGACCCTCGATACCTTCCTCGAGCTCTGCGAATACGCCGAAGTTAGTGATATTGCGGACAATTGCAGTGTGCTTTGAGTTCACCGGATATTTCTCGTGGATGTTCTCCCATGGGTTAGGAACGAGCTGTTTCAGACCGAGGGACATCTTCTTCTCCTCTCTGTCGAGGGTAAGAACCTGAGCCTCAACCTCGTCACCGACTTTCAGGAAGTCTGAAGCGATGCGGAGTCTTGGAGACCATGACATCTCAGAAACGTGGATAAGACCTTCGACACCTGGCTCGATCTCTACGAATGCACCGTAGTCAGCGATGAGGACAACTTTACCCTTAACCTTGTCACCGACCTTGAGGTTCGGATCAAGAGCATCCCAAGGGTGCTGAGTAAGCTGTTTCAGACCGAGAGCGATTCTCTTCTTCTGCTCATCGAAGTCGAGGATGACGACGTTGATCTTCTGGTCGAGGGAAACGACCTCTTCCGGATGATTGATTCTGCCCCATGAAAGGTCTGTGATGTGGATGAGTCCGTCTACGCCACCGAGGTCAACGAATACACCGTAACCTGTGATGTTCTTGACAGTACCCTCGAGAACCTGACCTTTCTCGAGCTTGCTGATGATCTCGCTCTTCTGCTGCTCGAGCTCTGCCTCGATGAGAGCTTTGTGAGATACGACAACATTTCTGAACTCCTGGTTGATCTTGACGATCTTGAAGTCCATAGTCGTGTCAACATACTGATCGTAGTCGCGGATAGGCTTGATGTCGATCTGTGAACCTGGCAAGAAAGCCTCGATTCCGAACACATCGACGATCATACCGCCCTTCGTACGAGTCTTGACATAACCTTTGACGATCTCGTTGTTGTTGAATGCGTCGTTGACCATATCCCAAGAACGGAGCTGACGTGCTTTCTTGTGAGAAAGAATGAGCTGACCTTTCTTGTCCTCTGCGGTCTCGACATAAACTTCTACTTTGTCACCGACTTTGAGATCCTGGTTGTAACGGAACTCCGGAGCCATGATGACACCTTCACTCTTGTAACCGATGTTGACGATCACTTCTCTTTTGCTGATGCTGGTAACGACACCCTCTACAACCTCACCTTCAACGACTTTTGAAAGCGTAGCGTCATAAAGCTTGCTGATGCTGTCCTTGTCTACATCTGCGCCGTAGACATCAGTGCCCTCGAATGCATCCCAATCGAACTGATCAGGATCCACTGAAGCGTTCAAGGCTACCTTTGCGGTCTCCTCGACTGCTGGAGTCTCCTCCACTGCAATGTTTTTGTTTTCTTCCATAATTGATTGATTTAAACAAATTAGGGGTTTAACATTATGTTGTTCCTTCTCCCCGGATGGACCCGATATGCCTTATAAAGCCATAAAAAAGCGCACCCCTGAGGACAAAGGCGTGCAAATATAAGCATAAATTTCAGAGAAACAAGCGCTAAAGCAACTTTTTCTTTTTAAATATCAGCAAGATAAGACCGAAGGACAAAGCCATGAGTACCAGTACGATGACCCAGTCCCAACCGGTGCCGGTCGCCGGCAGCCATACGTTCATGCCATAGAAGCTGGCGATGAGAGTCGGTGGCATCAGCAGCAGGGAAACCAGCGTGAAGACCTTCATGATCTTGTTCTGGTCCAGGCTGATCAGACCGATCACCGTATTCTGCAGATACTCCAGACGCTCGAAACCGAAGTCCGTATGGTTGATCAGGGAAGAGATGTCCTTCAGAAGCACATTCAGCTTCTTCTGATAATCGGACGGAAACTTGCTGCTCTTGAGAATGGAAGAGATGGTACGCTGCTTATCGATGATGTTCTCACGGACGAGCATGGTGTTTTCCTGCAGCTGATTGATATCCAGCAGGAATTCTTCATTGATATCCTCACCGAGGGTCACCTTCTTGTTATACTGCTCGATCTCCCGGGACATGAGCTCGATCATATCGGCATCCAGGTCGATACGCTGCTCGAGGATGCTGATGAAGACGATGTTTCCGGTCGGATAAAGCTGCGGGAAGGCCATCACCCTGCGCTGCAGATCCGTAAAGCTCTTGAGCGGAGATTCACGCAATGTCGTCAGCACGGTATCGCTCAGGATGAAGGAAACGGTCTCCATGGAATACTCCTCCGGACCAGGAATCAGGAAGTTCGTGTTCGCGAAGATAGCGACCTCATTCTCGAAGAAACGAGAAGAACTCTCGATCTCTTCAGCCTGCGCCCTACTCTGTACGGTCGTACCCAAGAAAGCCTCTGCAGCCCTTTTCTCCTCACCCGAGGGATTGAACAAATCTATCCAAACCACACTCTCCTTCCGCATCGTTCTCAGATCATTCTCTGAGAGTGAAAATACGATCTGATCGTTTTCTCTGTAAAATATCTGGATCATACCGTCCCTTTTTAATGGTGAAACTTAACGTACAGACATCCCGTTACAGGATAAGTCTGCAAAAATATGCTTTTTTTCCCGGAAGGCAAAATTTTCAAGCTACTGCGGTCTGAAAATCTGACGGTTCGTCAACGAACGACCGAGCGTCAGCGAGTCCGCATACTCCAGATCGTCACCGAAACCCAAGCCACGGGCCAATGAAGAGATCTTCACCCCGAAACGAGCCAGCTGCCGGTAAATGTAGAAAGAAGTCGTCTCTCCCTCCACATCGCCGCTCAACGCCAGAATGACCTCGATGCCGGAAGTCTCCCCTTCAGCGCAATCAGCGCAAAGACCTTTCACCCGACTGACCAGCTGAGAGACCGTCAGATCGGAAGGTCCGATCCCGTTGATCGGGGAAATGATCCCGCCCAGCACATGATACACTCCCCGGAACTGTCCGGTATTCTCGATGCTCATCACGTCCCGCACATTCTCGACCACACAGATCGTCCGATGGTCCCTGGACTTGTCCGAGCAGACCGAGCACAGTTCGCCGTCTGAAATCATCATGCACTCCTTGCAATAATGCACCTCATCCCGCAGCGCGTTGATCGCCGCCGTGAAATGATGGACGTTTTCCTGCGGCTGCTTCAGCAGATGAAGCGCCAGGCGCAAGGCACTGCGGTTACCTACTCCAGGGAGAGAGCTGATGGCATCGACGGCCTCTTCTAAAAGTTTGGATGGATAGTTGTTCTTGTACATGCAATATACTATATAGGTCAATGATTGGAGCGATGGTAAGGAATCAGGCGGTCGATAGGATCTTTCACGAAACCTGTGAACTTCACCCCGTGCATCAGCCCGATCTTCCGGAGCTGTTCCTCACACATCCAGCCGAAAGTGCCGACCACCCCCACCTCATGATGGGCCACGTCATAAGTCAGCACCGAACGCTGGAGATAAGCCTCGAAATTCCGGAACAGCAACTGCGACACATAAGGATGGTCACGGTACTCCAGAATGAAAGGCACGAAATGCGCCAGGTACCGGGAAGGAGCCTCCTCCCTGTAAATGTGCCGGACAATGGTCTCGTAGCCGGCATCGAACTCCCGGCAGAACGGCTCCGCCACCTCCGGCGGCACCAGATTCTTGAAAAGATCTGCGATGAAATCACGTGCGAAAACGGCACCGCTCCCCTCATCCCCTAAGATGAAGCCGCCGGAACGGACCTTGAAATGAACATTCCGTCCATCATAGAAACAGGTGTTCGATCCCGTTCCCAGAATAGAGACTATTCCTGCCTCGTTGCCCCAGAGTGCTCGTGCCGCAGCCACCATGTCCGAATTGAACTCGACCTGTGCCTTCGGAAAATGCCGGAGAAACATAGTCTCCAGTTCCGGTTCAGGACGATCCGCGACCAGACCGGCGGCATAGAAGTAGATCTTCTCCACCCGCTCCGTCGGACAGGCTGCCAAAAGTCCCTTGCAGGCCTCGTCCAGGATCGCCTCCATGGCAGGCTCGTCCATCAGGGCCACATTGATGCCTCGGGTCCGGCACTGACGGGTCTCCCCCGTATTCTTGTCAATGAGCGCCCACGAAATCTTCGTAGCGCCGCTTTCTGCAATCAGAATCATATGCTAATCGATATATTGTCCATGTCTGCGCCAATGAACCAGTCCGAAGACAGCAGACACGATGTAGACGGCGGACAAGGCGGACATCCACCACAGTCCTTCCATCATGTTGTAAACGGTCCAGACCGCATTCGCCAAGATCCAGACATACCACTGCTCGATATAGGCTTTCGTCAGCCAATAAGTGCCGATGGCACTGAGCACGACATTCAGGACACTCAGCCAGCTGGAAAGCTTTTCCGTCCAGAGGCCGATTTCCTGAAGGAATTGAGGCACAAGGACCATGCCTGCAACCAGCAGAGCCAGTCCCAGCGTCACTTCCTTCTTGCTCAGGTGCTTCATGACCAGGACATCCTTTTCCGGAGCCGCACTGTCCTTGGCACTCCCCTTGAAAGTCTTCCACTGATAAAGTCCATAGACCGAAATCACGGTATAGTAGAGATACAGCAGGAACATCGGCAAGCCGTCTCCCGGAGCAGAAGCATCCGGCATCATGCTGCGGACAAAGATCGTTCCGTATACGCCCATGGTACCCAGGGAAGTCACCACACCGAGGACCCACATCGAATTCTTCTGCAAGACCTCCAATATAACATAAATCACCCCCGTAACGAGGGTGATTATCTCAAGCGATTCCATTACATCCATAACGGAAGCATATGACCGGTTAAAGAACCTCGATAAGTTCCACCTTGAATACCAATGCGCTGTAAGGAGGGATGGCACCTGGAGCGCCAGTCTCACCGTAAGCGAGGTTGTAAGGGATGTAGAACTCATAGGTAGCACCTTCTGACATCAGCTGCACACCCTCCGTCCAACCGGCGATCACCTGGTTCAGACCGAAAGTAGCGGGTTCATTCCTGTCATAGGAGCTGTCGAACTTGTGGCCGCTGATGAGCGTACCCTCATAATGGCATTTCACCTGTGAAGTCGCAGATGGTTTTCTGCCGGTACCCTCTTTGATGACCTTGTACTGCAGACCGCTCGGAAGCACCGTCACGCCCTCTTTCTTGGCGTTCTCCGCAAGGAAATCTTCACCTTCCTTACGGAAAGCCTCAGATACTCTTGCCACTTCCTCTTTCTGTCTAGCTTCGAGATCACCGAAATATTTGTCCAGCAGCTTGCCGGCCTCCTCGAACGGGATAGCAGGCTCTTCACCATCAAGCAATGCTTTCAGACCTGCGGAAAAATCCTCGAAGTTCACATCCTTCACTCCGGAAGAAATCATGTTGTGGGCGATGCTCATGCCCAGTGCATAACTTGTCTTGTCCATCTTCTGCCGAAATTATTTGGTAGCCATCGCCGCGATAGCGATTGAGTTCAACTTAGTATCGATGCTGTCAGCACGGCTGGAAAGGACACATGGAACCTTTGCGCCGACGACCATACCTGCCTGGTGCACACCTGCAGCAAGTTTGGAATTCGTCTTGTAGAAGACATTCGCAGACTCGATGTTCGGGAAGAGCAAGCAGTCGGCATCACCGGCAACCGGACTGACAAGATGTTTGATCTCCACGGACTCCTGGTCGATAGCGACATCCAATGCAAGAGGACCGTCAGCGACACAACCCTTGATCTGACCTCTCTCGACCATCTTTGCAAGAAGAGCAGCCTCTACGCAAGCCGGCATACCGACCATCATCTGCTCAGTAGCAGCGATGAAAGCGACCTTAGGCTGACTGATGCCCATGGAATGAGCGGTGTTCACCAGATAGTTGGTCATGGCGATCTTCTGTTTGAACTCAGGAGCAGGGATGACGGCCATATCACTCAAAAGGATGAGCTTATGATAGTTCGGATTCTCGATCACGGCTACATGGCTGAGGACAGCTTTCGGAGGCAGGAGACCGCACTCCTTGTTCAGAATGGCCCTCATGAACTTGTCTGTGGAGCAAAGACCTTTCATCAGGATATCACCCTCACCGTCACGGACCATCTGGACAGCCTGAGCGACTGCCTTCAGCTCGACCGGATTATGTACGACAGTGAATTTGGCGATGTCAATACCTTCAGCAGCACACTGCTCCTTGATAAGATTCTCATCACCTACGAGCGTAACGTCAACGATACCGAGGTCAATGGCCTGGCTGGCAGCTCCGATCGTGTGGCCATCCACACCCCAGGCTGCGATCATTCTCTTTCTAGCTCCCCTGTTCTTGAGCTCTGCAAAAATGTCAGTAAATTTTGTAAACATCTTATATTAGTTGGTTTAATGATTATTCTTCTTCGTTCAGGACAATGTTCATGGTATCGCGTGCGATCATCAGTTCCTCATTGGTCGTGATGGCAGCTACCTTGACCGCTGAATCAGGAAGTGAGATCATCACATCCTCACCGGCGATCACGTTGGCCTCATAATCGAATTTCACACCGAGGTAAGTGAGGTTCTCGCAGACTCTGCGGCGGAGACGGCTGTTGTTCTCACCGATACCACCCGTGAAGACGATGAGATCCACGCCGTTCATGGCGGCGGCATAGGCACCGATCTGCTTGGTGATCTCGTAAGTCAGTTTCTTGAGCGCGAGCTTGGCCCTTGCGTTGCCGGCGTTGGCAGCCTCATTCAGGTCACGGGCATCGGAAGAGATGCCGGAGATGCCGAGGAAGCCGGATTTCTTGTTGAGCACCCTGCTCATCTCCTGCGGAGTGAAACCTTCCTTCTCCTCCAGGAAAGTAACGATCTCAGGGTCGATGTTACCGCAACGGGTACCCATCGTGAGCCCCTCGAGCGGAGTCAGACCCATGGTCGTATCGATACATTTGCCGTTAGCGACCGCAGCGATGGAACTTCCGTTTCCGAGGTGACAGGTGATGATCTTGGAATAGTTCAGATCCAGACCTGCGAACTTCGCACCTTTCGCGGACACATATTTATGGCTGGTGCCGTGGAATCCGTATCTGCGGATACCGTATTTCTCATAGTACTCGTATGGAATCGCATACATGTAAGCGTATGCAGGCATGGTCTGATGGAAAGCCGTATCGAAGACGACGACCTGAGGGACCTCAGGAAGCACCGCAGACACAGCCTTGATACCCAAGATGTTGGCAGGATTATGAAGCGGAGCGAGCGCAGCGCACTTCTCGATCTGCTCGATCACATGGTCGTTCACCAGCGTACTGCAGACGAACTCCTCGGCGCCATGGACTACACGGTGTCCGACAGCCTCGATGTCCTCAAGGGTCTTCAGCACACCGTACTCCTTGTCAAGGAGAGCATCCATAACGGCCTGAATGCCGACCGTGTGGTCAGCGATAGGCATTTCCTTTACAAATTTCTCCTTACCGGTAGCCTGATGTTTGATGCAACCGATTTCCAATCCGATTCTTTCAACCAGACCTTTGGCCAAAAGATCATAGACCTCGTCATTCTTCATGTCAAGAAGCTGATACTTCAAAGACGAGCTTCCACAGTTAAGTACTAAAATTATCATATGATTATTAATTAGGGTAAACCTTTAAAAAATTTACATATATGCTTGCAAAGTTATAAAAATTCTCTGTATTTTAGCAAAAACGAGTACGAAATGACAGAGGAGAGAGAAATTGCGGGCTTCGTGCTTCCACTTGCCGCCGGCATCGCGGCCTGTTCCACCATCACATCCACTTTTCCGAGCGCAGGAGCGGGCATTTCAGGACTTCTCCTTGCCCTCGTTCTCCTATGGATAGGCTGGAAGCACCGCTGCGACAGAGGGCCGGTTCTCGTCGCCAGCGCGGCAGCGGCTTTCTTCACCGGACTCTTCCTGTTCTCCACCTGGAACATGAGCCATATCCTCCACCCGTTCGAGTTCCCCTCCATCCGCGGTTCCATTGACCTGAACTTTCCACATGAAGAGACGAACGGACTGCTGAATGCCTTGATCACCGGCGACAAGAGCGAACTCTCCAAGAACACGATCTCAGCCTTCAGGAACAGCGGGGCGGCACATCTGCTCGCCCTCAGCGGGCTTCATCTGGGCCTTCTCTATGCCATTCTGCAGAAACTGCTGCTCCTCCTCGGCCGGAGTCTCACCGCACGCCGGATCCGTTGGTTCCTGCTGCTGCTCCTCGCTGGAAGCTACACTTTAGCGACAGGCGCCTCTCCTTCCCTGGTGCGCGCCTTCCTTTTCATTGTCCTGAACGAGACTTCCCGTCTGACCGGACGACCGCAGCGCACCGCGCAGATCCTCATGAGCGCCTTGACCTTGCAGCTGCTCCTCACACCAGCGGCCCTGCTCACGACCGGTTTCCAGCTTTCCTACCTTGCCGTAGGCGGCATCATCTACATTTATCCCCTGCTGGAACGATGCTGGCCAGACCCGGAAGACGAAGATCGCAGCTGGATGCGGAAAGTATGGAAATCCGCCTGCCTGTCCATCTCCTGCCAGCTCACCACCAGTCCATTGGCCTGGATCCGCTTCGGCAGCATGCCGGAACATTTTCTACTGACCAACCTGCTCGCCATTCCTCTTACCGGCCTGCTCATCCCCATCGCCCTGCTCACGATCATCCTGGAGGCCTCGGGCTGCTGCCCGGACTTCCTGCTGCTGACGGTTGACCGGCTCGCTTCAGCGCTGATCCGCCTGCTGGAGCTGATCTCCGTAATGTAAATCAACGGGAATCAATCGTTCATGTTGAAACCGGATGAGACCCAGGTCCTCATCGCACCCTCGTCATCATAGACCAGACAGGCCTCGACCTCCGGCTGATGCGCCTCCACGAAAGCCTGCGCTTCCTCCAGGCCGACCACCATACAATAGGTCGCATAAGCATCCGCCGTGAAACCGTCTTTCGCGATGACAGTTGCACTTAAAAGATTGTGCTCCACCGGACGACCGGTTCTCGGATCGATGGTATGGGCATATTTCCGTCCGTCCCGGACATAGAATTTCCGGTAATTGCCGCTGGTCACGATACCGCAAGGCCTGGCCGGAGCGGAAAAGACTCCGCAGATATCCGTTCCGGGCGCCTCGTTACCGTCCGTCGGCGTATCGATGGCCAAAGTCCAGGATTTCCCATGCGGGTTCAATCCCTGGCAATAGATTTCGCCGATATCCACCAGCATATCCTTGACACCGAGCGACTGCAGATAAGCCGCCACCCTGTCACAGCTGTAGCCCTGTGCTACCGCATTATAGTTCAGGACCGGCATCGCCTCGGTCTCCGCATCTTTCAGCAAAGATTCCGGATAAAGCCGGCCATCCGGCAGGACCAGATAACGGATATTGCTTTTCAGCAAACCCATGCCGCAAGCGGCCCGAAGGCTGTCCACCACCTCGTCTGAAGGAAGTTCGCCCGAGCGGAAACCGAAGCCCCAAGCGTCGAAAAGCGGACCGGAAGCGACATCCACCACCCCTTCCGTCTCTTCGTAGATCCTGTAGGATTTCTCATACAGGTCAATGAAGACCTCCGTCGGCTGAACCGCTTCTCCAGCATTGAAATGAGTCAGCAGCGAATTCCTGTTATAGCCAGACAAGGAATTGTCGATGTCCAGCAGGATCGAATCCACCGCCTGCTGCAACTCCGCCTCATCCATGGTCAGAAGCCCCTGGTAACCGTTGAGATTCAAAGTGACATTATAGATACCGCCCTGCGCAAAGCCGGAAATCCGGACATACTTATCCTGCGGGCGGCAGGAAACCAGCGGCAAGAAAGCCAGGACCATGATCCCCATAGTAAACATATGCAGAAAACGACGCTGTTTCATATTCCTTTTATTTATAGAAGTGTAACATTTGAAGCAAAGTTAATGGATTTTTGGATTAATTTCTGCATCTTTGTAAGATTGAACCTATATTTTGATGAAAATGAAATTGAACACTGTCCTCAAGACCGCCATCATAGCAGGGCTGCTCGTCAGTACCGCAGCCTGCAAGAAAGACAAGAAAGAAGAAGTCCTCCCGAATCTCAAAGGTACGGTAATGACCAGTCTTCCGCGCTATCTCCTGCAAGGAGAGAAGATCGCTTTCACCCCGAAAGGAGTCACCCACCCGGAAAACAAGCCGATGGGATGGTACATCACGGTCAGCAAGGACAAGAAAGAAGTCTATAGGGACACCTTGAAGAAATTGAACGAGGAGAAGATCAAGGAATTCAGCTATGTCTTCCCTGCCGATTCCGTCGGCAACTACCAGATCCAATGCGCCGCTTATGCTGACGGCTACAACACGAACTACAGCAGCCGTCACCTCACGGTCGTAGGACCGCTGATGCGTGCCAAACCGATCATCATCAACGGAGAGACCGTCTACCAGCTGCGCAAGAACGAGCATGCTTCCATCACGGAGAGCGGCATTGACTTCAACAATGGCAAGTATTTTGATATAGAGAACCGTCGTTACTTCTACCATGAAGCGACCGAAGGCCTCTATTGGATGCAGGACAACCTCATGGAGCCAGGCAAAGGAAAAGCCTACACGAACGAAGAAGCCATGAGCAGCATCTTCGGAAGGTACTACTCCTGGGAGGAAGCGAAGACCGTCTGTCCGGAAGGCTGGAGACTGCCGACCGCATCAGAATGGGATGCCCTCGTTTCCAGAACGGAAGAACTGCTGAAAAGCGGGACAGAAGCAGGACAGACCGTACCGGGTGCCTGGGTCGCTGATGCCAGATTCCACGGAGTGACGATGTGGGAATACTGGCCGGCCAACGACCAGGGCATGGGAGACCTGACCAACGCCATGAAGATGTGCATGCTTCCGGTCGGCTATGCCAACCTGCCTGCTGACAAGTTCGACGGCATGTTCGAATATGCGATGTTCTGGAGCAGCGATGAGATCGACGCCAGCAAGGCCAGAGCATACGGCATCTACAACTACTGGAAAGAAGCGAAAACTTTCAGTATGGACAAGAAAAGCCATGGCCTGAGCGTCAGATGCGTCAAGGAGAAGTAACGCAGAACCTTGACAACAACATTTAAAAAGGAAAAGATATGAAAAATTCTACCAAGACACTGCTCATCACTTCAGGAGTGATCGTCGCCCTTGTCCTCTCCTGCGTCATCTGGGGAATCCGGGCGAACAACAAGATGGTCACTGCAGAAGAAGGAATCAACAGCGCATGGAGCCAGGTCGAGAACCAGTACCAGCGCAGAGCTGACCTCATCCCGAATCTCGTGAATACGGTCAAAGGTTATGCCGCCCATGAGTCCGGCACCCTCGAGTCCGTGACCGCCGCCCGCGCGAAAGCGACACAGCTCACTGTCGATGCGGACGACCTGACCCCGGAGAAACTGGCGAAGATCCAGAAAGCTCAGGGCGAACTTTCCGCGGCCCTCGGCAAGCTGCTCGCCATTTCCGAAAACTATCCGGAGCTCAAGGCCAATGAGAACTTCAGGGAACTCCAGGCACAGCTGGAAGGCACGGAGAACAGGATTTCCTTGGAACGCAAACGCTTCAACGACATGACCCGTTCCTACAACGCCATGATCCGCAGATTCCCGAACAGCATCATCGCGAACATGAACGGCTTCGAGAAGAAAGCCTATTTCGAAGCGGAAGCCGGCAGCGAGAAAGCTCCTGTCGTAGAATTCTAAAACAAGTTCCCCGATGGGAAGAAAACTGAAATATTTCCTCAGCTCCACAGTACTTCTGCTGTGGAGTTTTGCGCTATGTACCGCTCTGCCGAAAAAACCGGCCCAGGACCGGATGGTCAATGATTTCGCGAACATTTTCGACCGGAAGGAGACCCGCCAGCTGGAAATCGCACTGGAAAGATTCTACCAGGAGACCTCCAACTCAATCGTAGTCGTGACCGTCAATGATCTGGAAGGTCTCTCCGCCGCAGAATATGCCGCCACTCTCGGCCACAGCTGGGGAGTCGGCACGAAGGAGCATGAGAACGGCATCGTCGTCCTGATCAAGCCGAAGACCCGGGATTCCAGCGGTGAAGCCTTCATCGCGACCGGCTACGGTCTGGAAGGAGCCATTCCCGATATCTATGCCAACCGAATCGTGAACGAACACATGATTCCTTACTTCAGGCAAGGTGATTATTTCGGTGGAGTCGTCGAAGGCTGCAGGTTAGTGATGGCACTGGCTCAAGGAGAAATCAATGAAGTACCGGCCAGAGAGGAAGGCGGCTCGACGATGCTGCTCCTGCTGGCTCTGCTTTTCGTGGTCTATTTCGTACTCGTCTTCGCGAAGAACAAGAAAGGAAACAATGATGATTTCAACTCCGGAAACGGAGGGAACGGCAGCACACGCGATGAAGATATCTTCTTCGGACCGGTGATCTTCCCAGGTATGTTCGGAGGCGGACGCAGCTCCGGCGGCGGTTTCGGCGGAGGCTTCGGAGGAGGTTTCGGAGGTGGCGGCTTCAGTGGAGGTTTCGGCGGAGGCGGCTTCGGTGGCGGAGGCGGCGGTGGCCGCTGGTAAACAGGTCAAGACTGCAGAAAGCCGGCTATCTCAGGTCCGTGACGACCCAGGAAGCAGGCAACGAAGCCGCATCGAAGCGATAATGATCGACAGCCTTCAACGGCAGAAAAGACAGAGACGGGATAGTGATTGCAGTCACTGTCCCGTCTTTCATATACAGAACAGCCCCGACGATAGATTGAAAATCCGGCGTATAATGAACATCGACGGACATCACGCCCTCATCCTCCTTCGGCAGCATCACAACCTTCATGGAAGCTACAGTGAATTCATCGGACGGCACGGCATAGTCCCCGGCTGCCATGGACAAGTCAAACAAGGACTCGATTCCCGTCACGAAAAGAATCGGATTGTCCAGCAGGCTGGAAGTGGAAAGATCGAAGGCATCGATCACCAGTTCCTGAGCCTCGGGATCCTTCAGCCAGAGACTGCCCCCATCAGAAATCAGCTCGACCCCGTTCATCGTCATCCGATAAGCCTTGCCCTGAATCTCCGCATGACCGGCCCCATTGACCTTCGTCCCCTTCGTCTCCATCGAATAAGAGAAATCGACGATCACGCGATGGGTACGGACTTTCTCATAGAAACAGGCCAGTTCGGCAGGAACCTGAGCCATGGCAGCATAAGCCATGCCCAGACACAGGAATATGGATAACAATCTTTTCATGAAAGCCTCTATTTCAAAAATGAAGCCAAGGAATCTACTTCAGGAACGGAGCGATCAGTTCATTCAAGTCATCGAAGGTAGAAACCAGCACTTCACGTGGCTTGGAACCTTCCTGAGGACCGACGACACCAGCCGCTTCCAGCTGGTCCATGATTCTACCCGCCTTCGCATAACCGATACCCAGACGGCGCTGAAGGTCGGAAGTGGAACCTTTCTGGTTCATGACCACCATCTTGGCGGCATCTTCGAACAACGGATCGACAGAAGACATGTCAATGGAACCAGGAGCGCTTTCTCCCTCCGGAGTTTCCGGCATCGGCAGGTAATAAGGCGTCGTATAGCACTGATGCCACTTGGTCTGGCCACCGATGAACTTCGTGATCTTGTTGATCTCGTCCATGCTCACCAAAGCGCACTGCACACGTTCCATCTCCACACCGGCGTAATAGAGCATATCACCCTTACCGATCAGGTTCTCGGCACCGTTGGCATCCAGGATCGTCGATGAATCCGTTCTGGAAACCACACGGAAAGCGATACGGGTCGGGAAGTTCGTCTTGATCAGACCGGTGACCACATTCACGGTCGGACGCTGCGTCGCGATGATCACATGGATACCGGCCGCCCTACCCTTCTGAGCCAGACGCACGATGGAGTTCGTGACATTGCGAGCGATCGCCTTCGCATCACCGCCCGGACCGCCGGACATCGTGAGATCGGCATACTCATCGATCACCACCACCAGATAAGGCAAGAAACGGTGTCCATCGTTAGGATTCAGACGCCTGTCCTTATATTTCTCATTATACAGCTTGATATTGTTCACTCCGCCCTTGCTCAGCAGCATGTAACGCTCATCCATCTCCACACAAAGAGAATTCAGTACCAGATCGGCTTGTTTCGGCTGCTTGATGATCGCGTTCTCAGCCTCATCCTCAGCATTCGCGGCAGTCGGAAGTACGGCCAGATAATGATGAAGCAATGCCTTGTATGCGGAGAACTCCACCATCTTCGGGTCAATGAAGACCAGTTTCAGTTCTGATGGATGCTTCTTGTACAGCAGTGAGGAAATGATGACGTTCAGACCGACGGATTTACCCTGCTTGGTCGCACCGGCGATCAGCAGATGCGGAGCATCCGCCAAGTCGAAGGTCTTCACCTTCTGCGTGATCGTATAACCGATGGCTACCGGGAGTTCCGCCTTGCTGTTGCGGAAAGAATCATCGTTCAGCATCGCCTTGAGCGGCACGATGGACGGAACTTTGTTCGCCACCTCGATACCGACGGCATCTTCCAGCTTCACGACACGGACTCCCCTGGCTTTCAAGGAAATGGCAATATCCTCCTCAACGTTCCTGATCGAAGCGATCTTCACGCCAGGAGCCGGGATAATCTTGTACAAGGTGACAGTCGGTCCCGGGATGGCCGTCACCTTATCGATCTTGATACGGTAATTCAGCAGCGTCGTGCGGATCTTATTGTTGTTGCTCTCCAGCTCTTCCTTGCTCACCTCATGATACCCGTCCGCATAATCGTTCAGCAGATCCAGAGACGGAAACTCATAACGATCCAGATCGCTGCGCACATCGATCCGCGGCAATTCCTCCGTCACTTCCTTGTTGAAGGATTCCCCCTGAATGATTTCCATCTCCTGATGCTCTCCAGGTATCTCCGCACCCGGAACGCCTTCAGCCGGCTGTCCGGCAGCTGCAGACACCTCTTCTGCGCTCGCGTCGGCAGCGACGGCAGGCTCCTCCATGAACGGCGGCTCCATATCGGCCATTCCGTCCTGTCCGGCAGTCGGATCGGTATCGGCCTTTTCAGTGGTCTCCGTATCCGTACCGGCTCCTCTATCCTGAGCGGCAACGGCGACGACAGACTCATCGGCCTGATGCTCCAGCAGTTTCCTTTCCTTCGGCTTGCAGGAGAACTTCTCCTTCATCCGGCGGAAGAAAGGACCGTAATTGCTCTGATCGGAAACCTTGTTCAACCCCTGAACCACCTTGTCACTCATGCGGATGCCCCAGATCAGGAAACAGAACAGAATCAGCAACAAGGTCGGAATGCAGCCGACCAGTCCTTTCAGCCAACGCACGACAGCCGCTCCCGTATAACCGCCCAGACCTCCCTCCAGGAAAGTATCGTCAGAGACCAGTTCCGCGCAATAGGTCAGCAGCAGGGAAAGCAGGAAGGTTCCTGCAAAGATCATGAAGACCTTACGTACAGGACGACGCACATCCAGACTGAAGAACAGGCTCCAGCCTCCCCAGAAAAGAAGAGCGATCAGAGAAAAGCTGGCCAGTCCGAACGTCTGTGCCATAAGGAAACGCCCCCAGATGAAGCCCAGGCTTCCGCCGTCATTCCCGACTTCCTCCGCAATATCTGAAGCCTGAGTCAGCAGACTCTGGTCCGCCTGCCAGGTAAAGATATAGGAAACGGAAGAAATGAGGCTGAAGATACCGAAAAAGAAGATAGCCACGGCAAGCACCTTGACTACCAGTTCTTTATTTTCAGGGCTCAGCTTGAACTTCCACTTCAGATTCTTTTCTTTCGGCTGCTGTTCAGCCGGTCTCTTCTTTCCGATCATTTGGTCTACTTACGCTGTTTCTTTGCTTTCTGGCCGCCCCTTCTCTGCTGGTACCGATTGCTGTTCATCCCCGGTCTCGAGAAGGAAGCATCAGATGAGATCCGGCTCAGCACGATACCCTCCGGTACCTTGATGCGATTGTCGGACAACATCTCGATATCTTTGAAAATCGTCTCATCGGCAACCGTATCCTTGTTCCAGATGAGATACTGCTGACGCATGTAGATCGCCAGCTGACGGATCATCGCCGTCTTCACTTCCCCATCTTCCTGCTCGGCGATCAGATCGACAATGCTCTCGATATTACGGCCGTAATGGTTGAAACGGATCGGTTTCTTCTCGATCGGCACCTCTCTCGGACGCTCGCTGATCGTATCCTGTGCAGGTACAGGATAAGGAGAATCGATATCCAGCTGGAAGCCGGAAATGATGTGGAGATGATCCCACAGCTTCTGCTCGTAATTCTCCTGCTGATGAACCTGAGGATTGATGATTTCCATCACCTTGACGACGGCTTTCGCCTGCTCGTCCCTTTTCTCCCGTTCCTCGACAGATTTCACATAATCCACCATCTTCTGTACATTTCTGCCGTACTCAGGCATTCTCAGCTTCTCTCTTCTGGTGTTGTACAGCAACTCACATGTTTCATCTTTCTGCTCCATATCCTCTGATAGTTCTCTTAATAAGTTTTCCAGTTAAAATCATTACCTGCCGCAAAGGCAGGAAGATTTGCAAATATAAGAAATTTACCTGACAATATCGTCAAGAACGAACCAGAGATAAGTGGAAACTTCACTCCAGCCCATCCTTCCATATAGCTGCGCATAAGCGGCAATCTGACGGTCGTACCGCGGATCATGATGTCCGAACTTGTAATCGATGATCGTGACTTTCCCATCCTGAATGACCACCCGATCCGGTCGATGGATCCGCCCATCCGTATCGATGATGCTGACTTCGTTACGCACGGACTCCGGATTCTCCGGAAACCAGCCGCGATCCCGGGCAGCGGCGATCCGCTGCCGCAGCAAGCTTCGGATTTCCTCCGCCTCCGCCAGGTTCACCGTACCGTCCGCCAAAGCCGCATCCACGGCAGGATCCAGATCCTCTTCCACTATCACATGCGCCAGAATATCATGATAGACGATTCCCTTGATCCGGTGCGAAGCCTCCACACCGGACTCTCCATCCTCCGAAAAGAAATCCACCGCATCCGCACTGAACTTCAGACGGCCGCGTTCCCGGACATCCGTCTCCGCATCCCCCTCTTCCGGATTGAGCGGAAAAGACGGATATTCCATAAGCGGTCCGCTGCCCTCCTCCTCGGCCTTCCCTGCTCCGGCAGCATAGGCCGCCGCAAAATCATAAGCTTCCCCGAACAGATAGCGCATGCCCTCTTCCATCGGTTCCGTCTTCATCTCCAATGTTCCGGAAGTCACGTAACCGTAGAGAAAATCTGCCATATTGTATTTTTCCAGCGGCCCGGCAAGATGCTTCTCTTCCGGCTGAGCGGCAATCAGATACATTCCTTTCGAAGCGCGGGTCATCGCCACATAAAGCACGTTGATGTTGTCCACCAGCTGCAGAAAACGTTCCCTCCGATACTCTGCAGCGAAGAGCGTATCCTCACTGCGGGCAGACAGCGACACATCATAGACACCCTCCGCACAGCCGGCCAGATCCGTTCCGTCCAGTTCCGGACGGCACCAGACCGAAGTCGGCTTGAACAAAGTCACGCTCTCCACGAACGGAACGATCACGAACGGGAAATCCAGTCCTTTGGACTTATGGACCGTCATCACCCGGATACTGTCTCCACCGGAAGGCGAACTGATGGAAGGATCCTGCTCCTCCCAATCTTTCAGGAAGCCCCTCAGATCATTGCCGTTCATCGCCACGTAATCCTGGAGCGCATCCATGAACGACTGCACATGGAGCACCTCGCCCTCGAAACATTTCCGTTCCGTCTCGTCCGCCCCGGCCCGCAGCTGACGGTAAAGATTCTCCGCCAGGTCAATGAGACTGTGGCAATTCTCCGGAATCCGGATCTCCAGCGAAGACACCATATAAGCGGCAATAGCGTCCACAGGATTATCCACATAGGACAGCAGCGCTACCAGACGGCGCACGATCACGGAACTTTTCACCCGGAGCGAATCATCCGTGATGACGGACTTGCCGTCCTCGATGAGCGCCACCGCAATCTTCTCTCCCGTCGCCCGGCTGCGCACCAGCACAGCGATATCGCCGGCCTTCGCGCCACGAGCCATCGCCTGGTTCACCGCCCGGAGCACCTGCCTCACTTCCGCGTCCTTATCGCAGAACATGACCTCCACGCTGCCCTTCTCCGCCTTCTGTCTGCCGACATCCTGCTCCACGTTCGAATAGATCCGCGCAATCGGCTTGGCCGGATCCCCGGTTACCTGATCCAGCTTTTTAGCCAAGCCAGAGAAAAAGCCGTTATTGAAACGGATCACGTTCTCCAGGCTACGATAATTCTCCTTCAGATTCTCTTCACAGACCTGGCCCTGACGGAAGTCCTGATAGACATCCTCATCAAAAAGTTTCCAGTCCGAACCTCTCCAGCGATAAATACTCTGCTTCACGTCACCGACCACCAGATTCTCATGTCCGTCAGCGACACTGTTCTGCAGCAAAGGCCTGAAATTCTCCCACTGCACCCGGGAAGTGTCCTGAAACTCGTCCAACAGGAAATTCTCGAACTTCACTCCGATCTTCTCATAGATGAACGGAGCATCCGAACCGTCGATGATGTTCCTCAGGATCGTGTTCGAGTCATCCAGACAGAGGACATTCCTTTCCTTCATCAGCCCTCGGAAGATCTCGGAAAGTTCCTGCGCCACGCCCATTCCGAAAAGCTGCCGGTCAATGATCACTGCCGTGTTATATACGGAGAACGGTTTTCCGAAAAGTTCCAGAAAAGCATTCAATGGTGCCTCCAGCACGGTACGGCACTGAGGGAGCAGTTTATCCCGCTTCGCTTTCGAGAACCACTCCTCCGGTTCCGGAGCTTTCGCAAGGAAAGAATCCGTCGGTTTCTCCACCCGTTCCGTTTCTCCGCCCACATAGTTGTACAACCCCTTCAGGAAACCCCTGTTGCTGTCTGCCGGATCCACTGCAGCGAACTGCAAGGCATCCAGACAAGCCTGAGCCTTCGTCTGAACCTCCTTTTCATAAGTCTTGATGACCGTCCGGCACGCTTTCCGAATCTCCGCCAGCTGCTCCTTCGTCAACAGAGCGCTGCCAGCCGCACCGCTTTTCTCCAAGGCCTCCTGACGTTCGACCGAAAGGATACGCTGCGCGATATCCGTCAGATTCGCATCCACCCGGTAGGAACCACCATTCTCGATCTGCTCCAGCACATTGGACTTCAACCAATCCAGCAGTTTCTTGTCCTGCTCCGTCACCGAATCCAGCAGACGATCCACACTTTCCGCCACTAGAGAATCCCTGTCCAGTTCCACCTGATAGGAAGCGAACTGACCGATCTCCCTCGAGAACGCCTTCAGCGTCTGCTGGAAGAACTTGTCGATCGTGCTGACCGCAAAAGCGCTGTAGTCATGCAGAATATTCGACAAGACAAGCCCAGCCGCCTCCGCCAGCGCACCGGCATCCGGCACCAGCGATGGCACGAAATCATTGAAATAAGGAGAATTCTGCGGCTGTCGTGCCAACACATGAAGTTCATTCAGGATACGCGTCTTCATCTCCGCGGTCGCCTTGTTCGTGAAGGTCACCGCCAGAATATGCTTGTACGCGAAACGATCCTGCCTTTTCTCCAGCAGAATCCTGATATAAGTTTTGGCCAGATTATAAGTCTTACCCGCACCGGCCGATGCTTTCATTACCTTGATCATCTTCTACCTCCTTTTTCTATCTGCCGCAAATGATTTTGAAATCACAGTAATCACACGGGCTGCGCTGCGCCTGCGTTTCCTTGACCTTGGCTCTCCGGAACGGAACAGCCGGGTCATGCAGTTCATCCACCAGCGCCGCCAACTTATTCTCCATAAGGCCCTTGAATACCTGATTCTGGGCAAAAGTCTCCGGTGCGCCCTTAAACAGACGGGATACACAATAAACCGAATTCGAAATACCCTGTTTTCCTGCCTGCCGCTCCATGAGCTTATCATAAATGAAGAACTGCAGTGCAATCTTCGGACGGTCAGCGACATCCTCCTTGAAAATCTTCTCCACAATCTTGGCCGCCTTCTTGTCATCAATGAACTCATCATCATCCGACACATGACCGGTCTTGTAGTCCACAATCCTCAGAATACCGTCACCGAAACGGTCCATACGGTCAATGAAGCCATGGAAAGGCTGTCCATGGAAGACCATGGTCTCATGCTTCTCGATACCCAGCAGTTCAAAACTATCCTCGCCACGCGTCTCCAGCTGTTCCAGATCCCTCTTGAGGGTCTGCACCACATATTCCACCACCACATCGACCACGACGAGATTACGGCCGGAAAGCTCAATGACATGAAGCATCTGCATGATGAGGGCACGAACCTTCGCCCGCAAGGCATCTTTCTGTCCGATCCACTTCCTGAGATAGGCTCGACTCACCCGCTTCATCGGTTGAATCGTCCTCATCTGCTCCTTATCCTCCATATCGAAGGCCGGATCCATCGCCGCCTCTCCCAGATAAAGGGAGGCCATCGTATCATGAAAGACCGTACCGAAAATTCCGTTGTCCACGACTTCCTTCACTTCTTCATCCGGCTTGAGCCGCCGGACATCCGCATAATAGAATTTCGCCGGACAATCCAGATAATGCTGGAGCGCTGAAGCCGACAAAGGTTTCTTCCGGATCAACTCCACATCCTCCTCCGTCTTCCGGATATCGGGCAACTCCGTCGCCTCCATCGCACCGGTCTTCACGGTCCTCATGTCCAGCTCTATATTGAAATGATACCTCAACTGCTTGATGTAACGGCTCTCCTCCCCGGAATTCATGCCCTCCGTCCTGGAGTCATAGACCATCCAGACTTCCTTCGCCCGAGTGATCATCCGGTAGAAATAATAAGCCCAGACCGCATCCTGGAACTCATAAGTCGGCAGCCCGAAACCTTTCCGCAGTTCCGGCGGAATGAAAGACGAACTGATGCTCTTGCGCGGGAACATCCCCTCATTGGATGAAAGAATGACCAGATTCGTGAAATCCAGCGCACGAGTCTCCAGCGGTCCCATGACCTGCAGCCCTTTCAGCGGTTCTCCTTTGAACGGGACAGACACCGCAGAGAGAAGCTGATTCAGCAGATGCACGAAGGTCAATGGCTGCACGGCCAGCTCCATCGGCGCCAGCATATTCACCGAACGGAAATATTCTTTCGCGAATTCCAGTTCCAGCGCCAGATCCGGATTGTCAGCCATATGCGGAGCGACCGTACGGATCACCTGTACCAGATAGGCGGCAAAGGCACGGATCTGCTGCGGATCAGCCGCTTTCGCATCGGTCAGCACCGGACGGAATACAGTCTCCAGCAAAGGACTGCCCTTGAATTCCTCAATCGGAATATAATATTTCGCCTCCTTCTTGATTTTCCTGACGATGTCTTCAGCCTGCTTGTCCCGGCTCTTTCTGAAAATACCCGTCGAGAACAGGTCCCAGACCTGCTTATGGTAGAAATACCACTTTCCGTCGCGCTGGACCGTATGCAGCTGGATCATCGCCACCATGGACATGAAACTGAAGAGTTCGCTGCCGGACATCGGATAACCCATGGTCACATTGACCTCACGGATTTCCGGAGGAATGGAATTGAGGAGCGGAACCAGCAGCTGCTCATCCGGAAGCACGACCGCACAGTCCACCCCGGTCACCGGAGCATCGATCGCCGCGAAGAGACTGCCCGGAGTCGGTGCCTCCAAAGCGGTACCTCCCAGACGTCCGACCAGCGAAAGATCGCCCCCGACCTGTCCGTCCGCAATCTCACGAAGAATACCCGGCACCTGCTTTACCTGACCGACTGAAGACGGCACGGCCAAGACATGGAATTTCGCACGACAAGGCGCCTCGACCTGAAACGCGGACGGGAATTCCCGGATATTCTCCGACATGAAGAAAGAGGACTTGTTCGCCGGATCGCTGATCAAGTCTCCGCAATAGTCCCAGCAGAACTCGGCCAGACCGGCATCCCGCATCCGTCGAAGCACGGTCTTCTCACACTCGTTCAAGGCATTCAGTCCCACGAAAACGAAACCGTCCTCAGCACGGAAACGCGCTTTCAAGCCTTCCTCGAAAGCATTTCCATCCTCTCCTTCCAGAGCGGCCTTCCCGGATACCAGTTCCGCGAAACGACGGTAGACCATGCCCTCATAAGCCATTCCCTTCTCTTCCAGCACCCGGTTGAACTCCTTGTAGATCGGATGCAGGAGATTCCAGATCTGGAGAAAACGCTCCTTCACATTCGGATTGTCGGAACCGATGTCGACGGTCAGACGGCCGGCCTTATCCCGGAAATTGCTCACGAAGGCCTCGATCGCCTCCCGCTGCAGGTCCGTCAGATAAGAATAGGTATCCTGGATCTCCTTGAAATCGGAAACGTTCCGGAACAGCTGTCCAGGATCCACCAGATATTTGTCTATATCATTGAAATCCCCGAGAATGATGTCTCCCCAGAAAATGAAATCATCCAGACTTTCCGCTTTCTTATACAGACCGGAATAGACCCGGTACAGTTCCAGCAGCAGCGTGACACGGTCCGTGACCGCGAACCCGCTGGCCGTATAGAAGAAATCATTGATCGTATAGCACTCCGGGGCGATGATCGGCGTGACCGACCCGTCTCCCGCGGCATTCGCCTTGCGGCAGAGCGCCTCAGAGAGATACTTACGGAAAAAGACCATTGACCTGCGGTTCGGAAAGATGAAGCAGCGTCTGCCGATCTCCCCCAACCCGAAATAATGGTCTGCGACTTGTTTCAGAAACGGTTCCATAGTTTTATCTGTCATTTTCTTTTCAGGTGGCCAAGTTAGTCCATGACTGCGCCAGACTGCAGCACATTAACGAAAATTCACGCACTTCATGCAGCTCCGGATACTCGACCTTACTTACAAATATACGATGGTTTCAAGGAAAAATTACAGCCCTCGGAACATTTCGGTACAGCAGATGCACGAAATATGTCGAAATCCCGCGAAAAAATTTGGAGGTAATGAAATTTTGCATACCTTTGCAGCACATCACAATTTTGATTAATTCAAAATAAGAGATTAAAAAGAACAAATGGAGTGCCCGTAGGCTTACAATTTTCAGGGCACAGGAGTTTATAAACATTAATTGATTTAAAAAGATCATCGTTATGGCAAAGAAATGGAGATGTACAGTATGCGGTTATATCCACGAAGGTGAAACCGCTCCTGCAGAGTGCCCGATCTGTCACGTGGGCGCAGAGAAATTCGTAGAAGTCGTAGAAAGCGAGGAAGAACTTACCTGGGCTGACGAGCACAGGATCGGTGTCGCTAAAGATGTAGATCCTGAGGTCATCGAAGGACTCAGAGCACACTTCAACGGTGAGTGCGGAGAGGTCGGAATGTACCTTGCAATGAGCCGTCAGGCAGACAGAGAGGGATATCCTGAGATCGCAGAGGCTTTCAAGAGATACGCTTTCGAAGAGGCTGAGCATGCCGCCAAGTTCGCAGAGCTCCTCGGTGAGTGCGTCTGGGATACCAAGACCAATCTTGAGAAGAGAATTGCAGCTGAGCACGGTGCTTGCGAAGACAAGAAACGTATCGCGACTCTCGCTAAGAAGCTGAACCTCGACGCTATCCATGACACCGTTCATGAGATGTGCAAGGATGAGGCTCGCCACGGCCAGGGTTTCCAGGGTCTCTACAACCGTTACTTCAAGAAGTAATCCCGACACGGCCATCAGCCGTCAGCAATAAAATGAACGGAGCAGAAGATTCAGTTCTTCCGCTCTGTTTTTTTCATGCGCTTCCGACATCAGAAAGGTTCAATGCCGGTCATAACGTTCCGGCTTGGTCCTCACCTTGAACTCCGATTTCAGGACACGGAGCCTGTTCTTGAAGGACATCCGCCCGAAATCCTGACGGAAGTACCGCAGCAAAGTCCCCAGCATGACGAAATGATCATGCTTGACCTGATGGTACAGGTGGCTGAAACGATCATTGACATAGTTCCACCACGCTTTCCGTCCCTTCAGATAACGGTCAGCGAAATAGCGGGAAATCTCATAAGCGTTGAAAGCGAACTTCATCACCCGGGCATGATCGGTAGAATGGGATGCGCTCTCTGCCAGGAAGCGATAGACTCCCGTAGGTTCCGGAAGGAAACCGACGGAAGAGTGGGCTGCAATCCAGAGCCACAGCGGATAGTCCCCCATCATCCAGGTTCTGACCACCTCCGGTTCAAAACTGCTTCTGGCTTCCGTATAGAGACTCCGACGACACATGACGGTCAAAGCCGTGATCGGAGACCAGACGAGCAGCGACTGGAAGTTCACACCCTCCCGTCCGAAAAGCTCCTCCCGGAACCGACCGCTGCCTTCCTCCCAGACCTGAGCGGAAGTATGAACCATACCACATTCCGGATGGGCTTCCAGGAAATCCACTTCCTTCTGCAATTTCAATGGATCTGTCCAGTAATCATCTCCTTCACAGAAAGCGATGTACCGACCATGGGTCGCCGCATCGACGATCCGTCCGAGCGAGCCATCCTGTTTCGAGTACTGATTCTCGGTCTCGAAGATCGGACGGATGATCTCCGGATACCTTTCCGCATACTCCCGGACAATCGCAGCACTTCCATCCGTGGAGACATCCTCATGAACGAGCACTTCGAAACGGAAATCTGTCCGTTGTCCGACAAGCCCGTCCAGACACTCCCTCAGATAAGTTTCATGATTGTAGACCAGACACTGCACGGTCACCATCAGCTCCTGCTCCTGTTTGTCTTTACTTTCCATAAGTCTTTCATTTGATTTTCCGGTCAGCGGAATAGATCAGATAACCGTTCCGATCATAATTGCCCGACGCCTCGGTAAGTTCTCCGTCACCGACCTGCTTCTCCACCAGCCACGGACAAGTGTCCTCGGCCTGGAACAAAGGAAGAACCCCTTCATTCTGCCGGCACAGATAATAGATTCCGGCGTAAGCACGATGTCCGATCTGCTCCGGGCGATAACAGCCGGCAGCCACCTCGATCATCGCTTTCAGATAATCGTAGCCGGTACTGAGTTCCACCAGACGGTCTGAAATATGATCGCCTCCACCACGAGGATTCACCTCGATCAGGAAGAGTTCGTTCTGAGGGGAGATTCTGAATTCAACATGACTGGCTCCGTTCCGGAAATCCAGCCGATCCAGGATCGCCGGGACCACTTTATCGATGCGCTCCCGAAGGCCCTGCGGCAGTTCTGCCGGCTGATGATGGCCCAGTTCCACGAAATGAGGATAGCCGCTGCTGTCCTTGTCCGTCACCTGGAGGACCTGATGTCTTCCCTCATAGGAAAGGGATTCCACAGAAATTTCCCTGCCCTCGATATATTCCTCGACCAGCACATGATCGCTGACGGCCGAAGCATAAGCCAGGGCCTCCTCGAAGCCTTCCCGGTTCTGCACGAAGGAGACTCCCTGCTTCGAAGATCCGGAATCCGGTTTCACGACACAAGGATAGAACTCCGGCGCCTGGCCTTCATAGAGCAGATGCCGCACCTGCCCCAGTCCTTCGATTCCCTCCGTATGCGCCCGGACATAGTTCTTGTCCAGGATGTGCCTTATCGCCTCATGATCATTGCCGTGCAATCCTAGCTTACCGGAGACATAGGCACAGATTTCCGCCAGCAGATCAGAGGCGTTCGTCACGACCCCATTGACCTGTTCCTGACGGCAGAGCTCGACGATCCTGTCCTTCTCCAGTACAGAAACCGGGTAGAAACGATCGACCACCTCCTTGCAAACAGCCCCTTTCTCCCAAGCGAAACAGATGGTTTCATATCCGGCTTCACGAGCCTTGAGGCACAGAGGAAGCTGGCCGGACGCAGCTCCGATCACGGCTATTTTCATTTTCTTCTTCAAATCAGTTCAATCTGCAAGATAATCTTCTTCCCGGCCCCACAGCTTCGCGAAAGGCTGGGTCACCATATCCTTCTTGAAATCCAGCAGGTAATCTTTCCAGCTGCATCGCGGCTCATAGCCCAGTTCCCGCCGGGTCTTCGAGATGTCCAGCACGAACTGCTGGGAATTCCGTTTCTCCGGACAAGGAATGATCGGAGATTTCCGGCCTTCCGGCGAGAAGACCTCCACGATGCCCTCGATCCGTTCTCTCAAAGTGCTGCCTCCGCTTCCGATATTGTAGAGTCCGCCCTCGCACTCGGCTTCCAGCGATTTCTCGACGATCTGCAGGAAATCCTTCACGCAGCAAGTCTCCAGCAGACGGTCAGGATCTCCCCACAGTTCAATGGGTTCGCCCTTCATCGCCCGGTAGATCAGGTAACGGTCTGACACCATCACCTTCTTGCCGTCCGTATAAGTATAAGGATTCGGATGATAGAGGTAGACGCGGGAAAGACGGAGAATGAACCGTTTCAGTCCATACACCTGATGATAATGCTCGATCAGATCGACCGCCGCATTCTTCGCGATGACATAGACTGCATGGTCCCCGTCCAGCGGCGCCTTGCGCAAGGCATCTGCCGGAATCGGCTCCTTCGTTCCGAAAAGATAGCTGATATCGAAAAGGGACTGCGGGAAAACGATACGGTCCGCACCGCAGGCTCTGGTATATTCCAGCACATTGAGCGTACCCTGGATGATGGAAGAGATGTACAGATCGGCATCATAGCCTTTCATCGAAGCCGGCAATGCGCCTGCGAAATGCACGACGGCATAGATTCCCTCCTGAGGCAGTTTCCGGAACTGCTCCTTGTCCGCGATGTCCACGGAACAATAGTCCATTCCATGCTCCCGGAAAAAACCGTTGTCACTCTTGCGATGTCCTGCCGGCAGGACCTCATAGCCCAGGGAATGCAGGTGCATGGCAATAGGGGCTCCCAAGGTACCTGTCGCTCCGAATACGATTATCTTCTTACCCTTCATGATCTTACATTTATCCGAAGCCACCGGCCGATGGTCTTCATCTGTTCATCCGATTCTTCCGCGCTTCCGAAACGCACCACCAAGGTACCTATGGCATCATTGGCCCCACGGAAAGCATTGACCTGATCCCCAGGAGCCACCCACAGGTCCGTCTCGACGACCTTTCCCTGGAAAGACGGCAGGACCTCAACTCCCTCGAAAGTTCCGCTCTGCCCGGCATGGAGAATGACTTCCGCCCAATGGCCGTCATAGCCTTTCTGCTCCAGACCGACCGGTGCATCTCCGACGGCGACTCGCACGGCATTCGTGATCAGGTCCACTCCTGTCGCATACCGCAGCATCTCGGACAGACGGTTGCCGCCTCCCCGAGGCGAAACTTCCATGATATAAGGTTTCCCGTCCCTACCGATACGGGTTTCCACGTTGTAGACCGTGGAGTTCATCTTCAGCAAGAAGATCAGCCGCTGCAGTTCAGCGGTCAGTTCCTCTTCCTGAGCCGGCGTGAACGTCGAAGGCCAGGAATAGGCCGCCGGCGTATATTCATTGGAAGCCTGCTCGTCGAAACGCTGGGCGGAAAAGGATACGAATTCCAGTCTCCCATTCACGGAAAAGCAGTCTGAATCCGAAGAACAACCGGCCTTCTCGATGAAATCCTCGACAATGACCCTTCCGGAAATGGAATGGTCGAAAGCCTCTTCCAAGGCGGATACCAGCTGTTCAGCGGCATCGACCCGGCTGACTCCCTTGCTTCCGGCAGAATCCGTCGGTTTCACGATGACCGGATAACGGAACTTCGGTGCGGCAGCCAGCGCTTCCTCCATGGAACCGGCAGCGAATGCCTGCGGCACATTGAAACCGTTTTCCCTCAGGAACTGACGGAAACGATCCTTGTTCTGCAGAATTTCCACAGAAGAGAAAGGGCCGAAAGCCGGCAAGCCGAGCTGTTCCTGCACATAAGCGGCCGTCACGACTCCCGGATCCACGGCAAAGGAAATGATTCCGTCGATCTTCCGCTCACGAGCGGCCTGGAGCACGGCCTCCTTGTCGACGATACTGATATTGCAATACTCATCCGAATAGCGGTGAGCGATATTGTCCGGCAGATAATCGCAGGTAATGACGTAGTAGCCTTGGGCATGCGCCGCCTCGATCACGGGGAGGAGATATCTCAATCCTCCCAGGAGCATCAGTTTCTTCTGCTCCATGTCACTTCAGGATTGAATCAAGGACTCTCGCCACATCTTCCTCGCTGAGATCATGATGCATCGGCAGACAGATGACCTGCTCCGCCATCTTCGTCGCTTCCGGAAGATTGGATGGATCCGCTGAAGGCAAGCCCCGGTAAGTGGAGAAGGTGCTGATGAGCGGATAGAAATAACGGCGTCCGAAGACCCCTTCCTTCTTCATCTTCCCGTACAGTTCATCACGGGTCATGCCGAACTCGGCCGCATCGATGAAGATCGGGAAATAGGAATAATTATGTCTGACTCCCGGCATATCCTCGAAATAACGGACGCCGGCTACCCCTCTCAGCCCCTCACGATAAGCAACAGCGACCTTGTGGCGGGCGTCGATCGCCTGATCCACCTGCTTCAGATTCAAAAGGCCGTATGCAGCACGGACCTCATCCACCTTACTGTTGATGCCCGGAGCCACGACTTCCGTTTCTCCAGCGAAACCGAAGTTCTTCAAATAATCGATTCTCTGCTTGGTCTTGGCATCGTGACAGACGAGTGCACCACCTTCCAGCGTATTGTACACTTTCGTCGCATGGAAACTCAACGTACTCATGTCACCGGCCTCCAGGACAGATCTCCCATTGACCTCCACCCCGAAAGCATGTGCGGCATCGTAGATTACTTTCAAGCCATACTTGTCTGCAATTTCCTGAATACGCTCCGTATCGCATGGCTTTCCATAGACATGGACCGGCATGATGGCCGTCGTCCTCGGTGTAATGGCTGCTTCGATCTTATCCGGATCCAGATCGCCGGTCGCCGGATCGATATCCACAAATACCGGTTTGCAACCGTTCCACCAGATGGAATGGGTCGTCGCCACGAAAGAGAACGGCGTCGTGATGACTTCACCACCGATTCTCAAGGCCTGCAGCGCCGTGATCAGCGGCAAAGTCCCGTTGGTGAAAAGTGAAAGGTAAGGCACTTTCAGGTATTCCGCAAGCGCTTCCTCCAGCTGCCCATGATATTTTCCGTTGTTGGTCACCCATTTGCTGTCCCAGATATCCTCCAGCATCTTGTTGAATTCCTGAAGGTCCGGCAGCAACGGAGAAGTGACCAGAATAGGTTTTTTCTCGTTCATTTGTTCTATATTCTTGAATTGCCGGCGCAAGGGCTCATCGGTCCTTGTACATTTCGTCGTAATATTTCTGATAATCTCCGGAAGTCACGTTGTCCATCCAGGCCTGGTGATCCAGATACCAGCGGACCGTCTCCTCGATCCCCTCCTCGAACTGATAGGCCGGTTCCCAACCCAGCTCGCGCTGAAGTTTGCTGGAATCGATGGCATAGCGCATGTCATGTCCGGCACGGTCCGTCACATAAGTGATGAGGCCGAGATCCTCCCCTTCCTCACGTCCCAGCAGCCGATCGACCGTATTGATGAGCACCTTGATCAGGTCAATGTTCTTCCATTCGTTGAAGCCGCCGATATTGTAAGTATCCCCGACCTTTCCCTGATGGAAGATCAGGTCAATGGCCCTGGCATGATCACCGACATAGAGCCAGTCCCGCACATTCTCGCCCTTTCCATAGACCGGAAGCGGCTTGCGGTGACGGATATTGTTGATGAACAGCGGGATGAGCTTCTCCGGGAACTGATAAGGTCCGTAGTTGTTCGAACAGTTCGTGACCAAGGTCGGCATGTCGTAGGTATCGTGGAAAGCCCTCACGAAATGATCGGAAGAAGCCTTGGCCGCAGAATAAGGACTGTGCGGCCGATAGCTGCTGTCCTCCCGGAAGAAAGTCTCTCCATAGGCCGCATGCTGCTCCGCGGAAGCGGAAGTGCGGAACGGCGGTTCGATGCCCTCAGGACGAGTCATCTCCAGAGCGCCGTAGACCTCGTCGGTCGAGATGTGGTAGAACAGTTTGCGCGGCTCTCCCTCCATTGCCCCGAAACCTTCCGGCAGCGACTCCCAGTACAGCTTCGCGGCCTGAAGCAAGGAAAGCGTGCCCATCACATTGGTCCGGGCAAAGGTGAACGGATCCTTGATGGAACGGTCCACATGGCTTTCAGCGGCCAGATGGATGACTCCATTGACCTTATGCTCCTGCATGAGCGAGAGCATCCTCTCGAAATCACAGATGTCGGCTTTCACGAAAGTATAGTTCGGACAATCCTCGATATCCCGGAGATTCGCCAGATTGCCGGCATAAGTGAGCTTGTCCACATTGATGATGTGGTAATCCGGGTATTTCCGCACGAAAAGACGGACGACATGGCTGCCGATGAAACCGGCACCGCCCGTGATCATGATGGTTCTCTTGTATTCCTGCATATTATTCCCTGTTCAGTTCATTGACCACCTTCAGCAGATACTGTCCGTACTGGTTCTTCAGCATCGGAGCGGCGATTTCGCGCATCTTCTCCTCCGTGATCCATCCGCGACGATAAGCGATCGCTTCGAGACAGGCGATCTTCAGCCCCTGCCTTTTCTCGATCACCTCCACGAAGGTGGACGCTTCGGACAGCGAGTCATGCGTACCGGTATCCAGCCAGGCGAAGCCACGGCCCAACGTCTGGACCTTCAGTTCGCCGTCTTTCAGGAAACGCTGGTTGACCGAAGTGATCTCCAGCTCTCCGCGGGCTGAAGGTCGGATGCCCTTCGCCACCTCGACGACCTTGTTCGGATAGAAATAGAGACCGACCACCGCATAATTGGACTTCGGATGCTCCGGCTTCTCCTCGATGGAAAGACAGTTCCCGTCCTTGTCGAACTCAGCCACGCCATAGCGCTGCGGATCATTGACCCAATAGCCGAAAACGGTCGCCTTCGCTTCTTCCTCGGCACACCTGACGGCATCGGCCAGCATCTTCGTGAAGAAACTGCCGTAGAAGATATTGTCGCCCAGGATCAGACAGACCGCATCATCTCCGATGAAGTCCTCACCGATGAGGAAAGCCTGAGCAAGACCATCCGGTGAAGGCTGCTCGGCATAGCTGAGACGGATGCCGTAATCGCTCCCGTCGCCGAGAAGACGCTGGAAACCCGGAAGGTCCCACGGGGTGGAAATGATGAGGATATCCCGGATTCCTGCCAGCATGAGCGCTGACAACGGATAATAGATCATAGGTTTATCATAGATAGGCAGCAGCTGTTTGCTGACTCCCTTGGTGATCGGGTACAGACGAGTACCGCTGCCACCAGCCAATACGATTCCTTTCATAGTTCTTTTTCTATCCGCCAGAGGCGGTTGTCCATGTCACGAATACAAATATAAGGAAATAAAACCGTTTCCTTTCCTTCCAGACCTACCCGCGGCGGAAAAGTTTCTTGACCCGGTCCAGATTCGCCCGACGGGAGGACGTTCTTTCTTCCTCGCCATAGCCGTAACCATAGCCGTAGCCTTTTCCGTAACCGTAACCACCGTACCGGCCATAACCGTAACCGCTGTACTTATACTGGACATCATTCAGGATGACCGCCATACGACGATAGATCTTCGCCTCATACAACTGGTCCAGAACCGGAACCACAGACTTGTTCATCTGAAGCGACCTCACGACGAAGATGGTCATGTCCGTAAAGTTCGTTATGATGCCGGAATCAGCCACGATATCCACCGGAGGACAATCCAAGAAGACATAATCATACTCCCGACGAGCCTCCTTCAACAACTGCTCGAAACGCTCGGAAACCAGCAGTTCGGAAGGATTCGGAGGAAGAGAACCCACCGGAAGCACATGCAGGAACGGAGCGATCTCATCCGTCAATCTCCTCCAATCCTCGGCTTTGCCGTTCAAGTAGGCAGCCACACCGGAATGATTCAGTCCCAACGCCTTGCTCAGGGTAGCCTTACGCATATCCAGATCGATCAGCAGCACCTTGTCATTCTTCAGCGCCATGCTGGCCGCAAGATTCACGCACACCACGGACTTGCCCATATTCGGCAGGAAGGAGGCCATCATCACGACCTTACCTTCTTCCCCTTTCCTGCCCAGCATCATGTCGGTGTTCGTACGCAGCACACGGAAAGCCTCGTTGAGCGCATCACGCTTACCCGGCTCCACCAGAATTCTCGAACGGTTCGAAGTATCATCATTGGCCATCCTGTCCATGCACAGGTGACGTCTGATCCACGGAACAGGTTTGCCGATATGCGGCAGTTCGGCCAGGAAAGGCGCCTTCATATCCGCCAGATCCTGACGATTCTTGATCCTCGTGTCCATGATCGTGATGAGGAAGATCACGCCGAACGGCAGGCCCAGTCCCAGCACGATAGCGACCAGCAGAATCATCATTGACCTAGGAGCGACAGGAACATTGCTGCAGAACGGCACCATCAGCACACGCGTATTGCCCACATTGACCAGAGCGGCCATATCATTTTCCTCCCGTTTCTGAAGCAGGAAGATATAGAGCTGCTCCTTGATCTTCTGATTACGCTCGATCGAAAGGATCTCCAGCTCCTGCCCCGTACTCTTCGACATCTTTGTCATGAGCTGCTCCTCCTTGCCCTCGAGCTTTTCCATCTGCATCTGCAGACTGTTGATCAGGTTGTCGATGGAACGAAGGATCGCGCCACGCAGGGAAGTCAAGGTATTGCGCAGGTCCACGACCAGCGGGTTGTTCGCGCTGCTGCCGGCCAACAGACGCTCGCGCTGCAGCAGCAGATTGTTATATTCGGTGATCTGGCCGTCGACGGAATCCTTGCCTAATCCCAGATTGGATGGGATCAACGCCAATGCGTTGGCCGGATCTTCAAGATAATCCTTGATGTATTTCGCCACGGACAAACGGTTGGACACCTCGAACGTCTTGGCAGAATAAGCGCTGGACTCTTCCAGGTTCATCTGCGCGATGGCCTGCAGGTCCGTCAGGTTATGGCTTTCCTTATAATCCTTAAGCGCCGTCTCCACGACACTCAATTCATTCTCCAGCCCCACCAATCTCGCATCGATGAATGAAGAGGTATTGCTGTTCGCCCGGTTCTTGTTCGAAATCCAGACCTCATTGTACACATCGATCAGCGTTTTCAGAATCAGCTCCGCACGTCTCGGGAAACCATCATTCAGCGACAGGACGATCACGGAAGATTCCTTGCCGGAAAGAGAAGCGGAAAGGTTGGTCTTGAAGACCCGTGCCGCGTATATGGACGGAGTCCAGCTCACGGTCATGTCGTGTTCCATCTCCGAAAGGTCCTTGTCCGTCGCGATGAAGGCCAATGAACCCAGAGGGGTGCTGACCGTATCTCCGACATGAGCGACAAGATCCAGATCCATCTCCTTGCCGGCCGCCCTCATACGTTTCAGCCTCAGCTCAGCATCGGAAACCTTTTCCAGGTCAATGGAAAAGCCTACATTGATCGCATCATCACCGCGGACCATTCCGATCGGAGAAGTGCCGTACAGTTCGACCGTACGGAGAAACTGATGCTGATAGTAGCGGGTCTGCAGCCCCAGCCGTTCCACCACCTGCGCCAGCAGATCCGGAGAAGAGAACGCGACCAGCTCGTTCTCGATAGACTTGGAGCTCCTCATGTCCATGATTCCCATCGCATCCAGTCCGAGGGTCTTCATCGTAGCAGCCTGAGTGGACTCATCGATCATGACCTGTGCGGTTGCAGAATACTCTTTAGGGGTCCGGTAAAGGAAAAGGACAGCAAGGAACAATGCCACCGCCAAAGCTATGAAATACCAGATCTTATGGTCCCAGAACATGGACCACAGATCAGAAAACGTGAGTCCCTGTTCTTCAGGAGAAGTTAAAGAATTAGATTGCTGTTCGTTAGGCATAGATATTTCCGATATATTACAATTTGGCGCAAATTTAAGATTAATTGTCGAATAACACTTCCGGATCAAGAAAATATGACAAGAAAAGACGAACAGAAAAACTAATATGGTATCTTTTCCAGATGCGGAAGCATCTTCCGGCTCAGTTCAGCACGACGGTAGGCCTCGTGGAAAAGTTTCGGATGATGGCAATCCGAGCCGATGCGCGCGACCATATCGTTGGATAAGAGATACTCAGCCTTCTTTTTCGCGGATTCGCCGTAATAGCCCACCAGGGAGGTAAGATTGATCTGCAGCAGGATGCCCATCTCACGCAGCCGATGATAATGCTCCAGCTCCATGTAACGATAACGCTCAGGATGAGCCAGAACAGGACGATAACCAGCCGACAAGGTATCCGCCAGGAGTTCGCTCATATTGTAAGGCGGAGTCCTGGTCGAAGTCTCCACCAGCACCTGGTCTTCCTCCAGCAGAAGAAGATCCCTGGCTTCCAGCCGTTCCCGGTAATTCGTATCCATCATGTACTCCGCCCCCAGATGCAGTCTGACCGGACCTTTGTAAGCCGCCAGCAGTTCCTCGAACCGGCGTCGAAGCCCAACGGTAGTGTTCGGAACATCCTCCATGACGTGAGGGGTGCACCAGACATCGGTCAAACCGAATTCCTCCTGCCGCCGCAAAGCGAGCAGACTGTTCTCCAAGGTCTTGATTCCGTCATCGACCCCGAAAAGGATATGGGAATGGGAATCCCGTTTTCCTCGCAGGACACCACATTCTTCAAAAGAGGTCTTCCCTCTGAGTTTTTCCCAAAAAGACATGATTTTCAGCAAATTAGTCACTATAAATCCCTCAAATGGATTGTTTCAAGAGAGTAAAGATAAGAAAAATTTGCTACATTTGTTTTTCTGTAAAAAGAAAAAGAACAAGTATGGAACTGATAGATGACAAGCTCCTCGACGAGCTGAAGCAAGAAGCGGCAGCCTCTCCTCGACTGAGAATGAACCGTGACATGAGGACCAGTCCGCAAGACCGGTCCCAACGTATGCTGAACGCCCTTGAACCAGGTACCGTCATGCCGATACATCGCCATACCGCCACTTCCGAAGCCCAGATCCTCCTCCGCGGAAAGATCGACGTCATGTTCTACGATGACGAAGGCGAAGAAACCGCCCGTTTCCACCTGGACCCGACACAAGGACGGTACGGAGTGAACGTGCCGGCCGGCATGTGGCACAATCTGGAAGTGCTCGAACCAGGCTCCTGCATCTTTGAAGCAAAAGACGGTGCCTATCAGCCGCTCGGACCGAATGATGTCCTCGAGATTCCTGAAATGAAATGAAAAGAAACTGAACAGAAGATGAAAATAGCAGTTGCCGGGACCGGCTATGTCGGTCTCTCCCTTTCCACCCTCCTCGCGCAGCACAACAGCGTGACAGCCGTGGACATTCTACCGGAAAAGGTAGAGCAGATCAACCGCCGGATCTCCCCGATCCAGGACGAATACATCGAAAGATTCTTCGCGGAAAAAGAACTGGACCTCACGGCCACGCTTGATTCCGCATCCGCTTACCGTGACGCGCAGTACATCCTCATCGCGGCTCCGACCAACTATGACCCGAAAAAGAACTTCTTCGACACCTCTGCCGTCGAATCGGTCATCAGCCAAGTGCTGGAAGTGAACCCTCAGGCCTTCCTGGTCATCAAATCCACCGTCCCGGTCGGCTACACGGAAGAACTGCGGACCCGATTCCACACGGACCGCATCCTCTTCAGTCCAGAATTCCTGCGTGAATCCAAGGCGCTCTACGACAACCTCTACCCGAGCCGCATCATCGTCGGCACCGACCTGTCGAAACCGGAACTGCGGGCAGCGGCGGAACAGTTCGCCCAACTGCTTCTGGAAGGTGCGGAAAAGAAAGACGTGCAGACCCTCATCATGGGCTCGACCGAAGCGGAAGCCGTCAAGCTATTCGCAAACACCTATCTGGCCCTCCGAGTCTCCTACTTCAACGAATTGGATACCTATGCGGAAGTAAAAGGACTGGACACCCGGAAAATCATCGAAGGCGTCTGCCTCGATCCGCGCATCGGCACCCACTACAACAACCCATCCTTCGGCTACGGCGGCTACTGCCTCCCGAAAGACACGAAACAGCTGCTGGCCAACTATGCCGATGTACCGGAGAACCTGATCCAGGCCATTGTGGAAAGCAACCGCACCCGCAAGGATTTCATCGCCGACCGGGTTCTGCAGAAAGCCGGTTACTATGATTATGTCAATGGCGTCGAATACGACAGTGCCCGGGAAAAGGAATGTACCATCGGAGTATATCGGCTGACCATGAAGAGCAATTCGGACAATTTCCGCCAAAGCTCCATTCAAGGCGTGATGAAACGGATCAAGGCGAAAGGCGCGACCGTGATCGTCTATGAACCGACTCTCCCGAACCATTCGACTTTCTTCGGGAGCGAGATCGTCAACGACCTCGATGAATTCAAACGACGTTCCCAAGGCATCATCGCCAACCGCTACGATTCCGCACTGGACGATGTGGCCGACAAGGTCTATACCCGAGACATCTTCAGAAGAGACTAAGCGTTTTCCGGAAGCGCATTATAGGCTTCCAAGGCTTTCTGGAGCAGGAAACAGGCCCGGTGCAGGTCTTCCGTCTTGAGGACATAGGCCACACGGACCTCGTTCCTGCCCATTCCCGGTGTGGAATAGAAGCCGCTGGCCGGTGCCAGCATCACCGTCTCCCCTTCATAGCTGAAATCCGTCAGGCACCAGGCGCAGAACTTCTCCGCGTCATCGACCGGAAGACTCGCCACCGTATAGAAAGCGCCCATCGGAATCGGAGAATAGACGCCCGGAATCTTGTTCAACCCGTCGACCAGACATTTCCTCCTGGCGACATATTTCTCATAGACGAACTCGGCATAGCCCGAATCATCCTCGATGGAAGCCTCAGCGATCAGCTGACCGATCAGCGGAGGACTGAGCCGCTGCTGGCAGAATTTCATCACCGCTTCCTGCACCTCCTTATTCTTGGTGACCAGCGCACCGATACGGATACCGCACTCGGAATAACGCTTCGATACCGAATCCACCAGGATCACATTGTTCTCGATCCCCTCGAGATGGAAGGCTGATATATAAGGTGAACCGGTATAGATGAACTCACGGTAGACCTCATCGGAGAACAGATAGAGGTCGTGCTTCCTCACCAGATCACGGATCTGCTGCATTTCCTGACGGGAATACAGATAACCTGTCGGATTGTTCGGATTGCAGATCAGGATCGCCTTCGTCTTCGGCGTGATCAGTTTCTCGAACTCCTCCACCGGAGGCAGGCAGAAGCCCGTGTCGATCGTGGAGACCACCGGACGGATGACCGCCCCCGCAGAAACGGCGAAAGCCATGTAGTTCGCATAAGCCGGCTCCGGAATGATGATCTCGTCTCCCGGATTCAGGCAGGACATGAAGGCGAACAGCACCGCCTCCGATCCACCCGCCGTGATGATGATATCATCCGGAGTCAGATCGATCTTGAACCTCTTGTAATAACCGACCAGCTTCTCACGGAGACTCAGGAAACCCTGGCTCGGACTGTACTCCAGCGTCTCGCGGTTGATGTTCTTCAGCACATCCAGCCCGGCCTGCGGCGTAGGCAGATCCGGCTGACCGATGTTCAGGTGATAGACTTTCACCCCTCTTGCCTTGGCTGCATTGGCCAAGGGAGTGAGCTTACGTATAGGAGATGCGGGGATCTCCCTACCCCGCTGTGATATTTCCGGCATAATCGTTTTCTTTTTGAAACCAGGTTTAAAGTTAGGGATTTTTTTCAAAAAGAGGAGCCCCCACGCAGGGAGCTCCTTCATAAGACTTAGATAAAACGGAACTAATTCCATTCAATGAGCGGTGAACGGTAGAAAGCGACGCCGGCAGCCTCGAGACGAGGTGCATAACGGACGAGACGCTTTGTATAACCGTCCCAATCACGGGACTCACGCGGACTCCAGCCGATTTCCGCATGACCGGCCAGACGCGGGAACGTCAGATAAGAGATGTCATCGAAATTCTCGACCGTCTCGGTCCAGAGCGCAGACTCGACACCGAAGATCTGTTCATCACCCTCCACACTGGCGACCTCTGCCGGATCCCAGTTGTAGGCCCTGTCCAGTTCGACATAACCTTTCCAGTGCAGACCGATGCGGCTCGTAGAATCATACTGCATGTCGAGGTAAGCATGTTCAGCCGGAGAGATCAGCACTTTCGCTCCTTTGGAAAAAGCAAGGTCAATGTTCTGACGGTCTTTCCAGATCTGGATGACATCCCCGCTGGACACTGCCGCATTGGCTACTTCCTCCCAACCTATGAGTTTCTTGCCATATTTGTTCACGATCGGCTTCACGCGATTCATGAAATAAATGTAGTCCTCCTCCTCGGTCACGCGACTTTCATCTCCACCGACATGGAAATACTCCGCCGGATAAAGAGCGGAAATCTCACGCACGACATCATCGACGAAACGATAAGTCGCCTCTTTCCGGGTATCCAAGGTACTGAAACCGACCTTGATGCCGCGATAAGGCTCTTTCTTCTTGCCATCCGCATTCAGCTCGGCATAAGAAACCAAGGCTGCATTCGTATGTCCAGGCATATCCACCTCTGGAATGACGGTCACATAATGCTCTGCCGCATAGCGGACGATCTCCTTGAACTCCTCCTGAGTATAGAAGCCACCGTCTCCTTCGCCGACTTCACAGGCTGCGCCGACCGCAGTCAGTTCCGGCCAGGACTTGATCTCGATTCTCCAACCCTGATCATCCGTCAGATGCAGATGCAGCGTATTCAGCTTGAGATCCGCGATCCGGTCAATGAAACGCTTGACGTCCTCGACCGTAAAGAAGTGACGGGTCACGTCGAGCATCACGCCACGATAGGCGAACCTCGGTGCGTCAGCGATCTCACAGGTCGGCAAGACCCAGGAGCGTCCCTGCTGGAACAGCAACTGGCCCAGCGTACGTCCGGCATAATACAGACCTGCCGGAGCCTCAGCCTTCACCACCACCTGATCCTTCGTCACAGAGATATGGTAAGCCTCGCTTCCATTTTCATCACCGTCTTCAAGGACGAAGAGGATATTCTTCCCCTCCTGCTGAGGTTCAGTGAACTCCAGACCGGTCCGGGCAGCGAACTCAGCCTCCAGATCAGCCGCGATACGTCCGGCCTCTCCTGCACCTTCGGCCAGGAAGCCCGTGGAAGCGGACAGTTTAAATTCATCTCCACTCGCCTGTACTGAAACAGGAAGCGGCAAAACAGAAATCTCGTGAGGACGCTTCTGCGCCACCAAGACTACAACGACGGCTGCAACGACCGCCAGCAAAGAAAAAGCGATTTTCTTCATAGATAATTTATTCAGTGTTAGTTTAATTATTTATAAGTCGACTAATTTAATCAAAATTTTCAGATAAGAAAGGCCTCCGGAGAAAAACGCCCCGACCTCTGCCACTTTCCGGCAAAGAAATGCAAGAACTTGATTTTCAAAGCAGAAAACAAAGAAAATGCGCAAATTCCGATTGGGAATTTCTGGAATATTTTCTACATTTGTTGGAAGGAAATGCGCATGATTGGAAAATTTGTCATTTATATTCACATCAGCTGGTGATAATAACACATGTAAAAACAAAACCATGAAAACAAGTAAAACAATCAAGGCAATCGTGCTTGCTGCTTCAATCATCGCAGCGACACTCGGAAGCCTGACAGACGCATCAGCCTGTACAGGAATTTATCTTAGAGCAAAAGATGGCAGTTTCGTCATCGGTAGAACAATGGAATGGGACTCTTTCAAGATGCCATCACGTCTGGTCATCGTTCCACGCGGCCATTTACAGTGGACAGTCACCCCAAGCGGAGACAAAGGAATTGAAATGAAAGCAAAATATGGCTATACCGGAATCGGCAACTTCATGGCAGCACTCCTTCGCCGGTCGCAGTGACCGTGCCCCTTTCCACGTCGCCTCCATCCAGCCGATGTTCACCTGGCAGCTCGGGAAAGGCAACTACCTCAGAAGTACCGGCATCATTGCCCTGGACTTCACGAATGACAACTATTTCATCCCATCCCGTTCGGTTTAGGCGTCGGAAAAGTCTTCACCGCCGGGAAAGTCACGTTCAACATCTTCGCGGAACCGCAGTTCACCACCTGGCACCACGGTGCCGGAATCTCGGTCGTACAGCTCTTCTGCGGCATAAACACCCAATTCTGACATGAAAGCAAACCATTGCAGATGGAGCCTCAGGTTTCTATTGATGAGCCTGCTCCTCCTGCCGTTCCAATCCTGTGGTTCGGCCAACAAGATCGACAATACTCCCGTCCCTAAATTCGAACTCAACCGTTTCTTAGGTCAATGGTATGAGATCGCCCGCTATGACCATAAGTTCGAGCGCGGCCTCAACCGCGTCACCGCCGAATACAGCATGCGCGACGACGGCAAGGTACGCGTCCTGAACACCGGCTATAAGGACGGCGTGAAACAGACCGCCGAAGGTAAGGCGAAAGTCGTCAATCCTGAACTCGGCGACGGCTACCTGAAAGTCGCCTTCTTCTGGATCTTCTACGCTGACTACCGCGTTCTCCTCATCGACGAAGATTACCAGTACGCCCTCATCGGCAGCAAGAAGGACAACTACCTCTGGATCATGTCCCGTACCCCGACCATCGACGAGGAAACCCGGACCATCCTGCTGGAAGAAGCCCAGTCACGCGGCTATGACACGGACCGTCTCATCTGGGTCCGCCAATGACGCTCACCTGAGCAGACAAAGAAAAAAGGGGGACTCCAACGAGCCCCCCTTTACATTACCAGACTTAAGCCTTCTTGAATCGGTTCACGATCTTGTAACCCGTGATCGCCACGAAGATGGACATCAGCGGAGAGATCCAGTTGAAGAAGCAATAAGGGAAATAGTCGAGAGTCGGCACCTTCAGGACCGTCGCCTGGGTCATACCGCAGGAGTTCCACGGAATCAGCACCGAGAAGATCGTCGCACTGTCCTCGACACTTCGGCTGAGCAGCCGGCTCTCGTACCCCCGATCCTCATAAAGTTTCTTATAAAGGTTGCTGGTCAGAAGAATACTGATGTACTGGTCGCCCGTCACCATGTTCGCGAACACACCGGTCGCTGCCGTAGAAGCCACCAGCGGCACCCGCCCACGAATCACCCGGATCAGCACATTGGTCAGACTCTGCATCATGCCGCTACCGACCATGGCCCCACCGAAGATCACGGCAGACAGAATCAGATAGACCGTATTCAGCATACCGGTCATACCTTTCGTGGAAATGAGGTTATCGATCGCCGCATTGCCGGTCTCGATGGCCGTCGAACCGTAATAGGTCGTGAAAAGCCCCTTGAACCCCTCGACAAAAGACAGGCCTTCCAGTTCCTGTGCCCCCGGAACCGCAGCGACCTCCTTCAGGATATCCGGCTGCGCGAACAGCGCCAGGATGCCTGCCATCACGGAAGAAAGAAAGAGCGTGACGATCGCCGGCGTCTTCTTCGCGATCAGAACTCCAGTCAGCACCGGTACGATCAGCAGCCACGGAGAAATGTTGAAAGTTCCCTTCAGATCGTCCGCAAAGTCAATGGAAACCGCATCGGGAGATTCGTGCAGCAGGCTCGCGATCAGGAAGATGACGAGACTGATGGCCATGGAAGGGACCGTCGTGATCATCATGTAACGGATATGAGAGAAAAGCGGCGTACCGGCAGCAGATGATGCCAGCACCGTCGTATCCGACAAAGGAGAAAGCTTGTCCCCGAAATAAGCACCGGAAATGATGGCACCGGCCGTCCAGCCCGGCGAGAAACCCAGTGCCGTACCGATACCGACCAGCGCGACACCGACCGTCGCGATCGTAGTCCAGGAACTGCCGGTCATCAACGAGATGACAGCACAGATGACGCAGGTCGCCAGCAAGAAAATCTCCGGAGCGAGAATCTTGATGCCGTAATAGATCATGGTCGGAACGATACCGCTGATCATCCAGGAACCAGCCACTGCACCGATCAGCAGCAGAATGATGACCGAAGTTGCGACGGAACTCAGATTGTCCACGATGCCCTGCTCGAATTTCTTCCAAGGCACCTTATAGAAAATCATGGAAATGGCGATTGCCGTTCCCGAAGCGAAGAACAAAGCGACCTGGCTGGCACCTGCCAGCGCGTCGGTCTTGAAAACCCGGATGACGATGACCAGGATGGCCACCAAAGCGATAAACGGAAGAGCCGATACGATTGCGGAAGGAATCCGCTCCTCACCAGAAAAATTTTTCATCTTATTTCACACTAACCTAAACACCAGACTGCCTCACGCAGTCTAAAAAGGTTGCAAAGATACAATAAATTCTCTGCCATCCCCCCCTTGACCTTCAGAACCTGCGATTCCCCCGGTAGATGACCCGAAAGGTCAAGCCGCCACAGTTCCGGTAAAGCAAACCAACGTCACCGTAAACCCCGAAAGCGAAAGTGACCGGCATACGGACAAAAGACTTCTCGAAACGGAACTCAAGCCCCATGGACAACTGCCAAGGCGCGAAATAGAAGAAGGAATCCGGAGACTCATGATAACACCCGTAATTCCGTGAATAAGTCATCTTGAACGAATACGGAACCCCCGTGACCACATTGCCGCCCATCCCGAAATGGAAAGCCTGGACCCGGTTGTTCACGATTCCGCGCGTAATTCCGTCCGGTCCCGGAGCCGCCACCGTGAAAAGCGGCATGCCGATCACACGACCGTAATTCGTCCACCCGGAACGGTAATCTGAATTGTTGAAATAATTGTCGCATCCTCCCAAGATCTTGCGACCGTTCCGGTAAGAAGCATGAGGATCCGGATGCTCGACCTCCTGCGGAGGAATCGGAATGTCATGATGCGGCCCGGACTGCCACATGGTCGTCAACGCCTCCAGCACGAAATCCGTCACCGCCCCGGTCCGGTCCTTGAGATTGATCATCACCGTCCACAACCCGTCCGGCAGATTCTGCAGCCGGGTGCCCGAACCATCCTCGAAAGGCTTGTCGTACTGGAAAGTCATAGTAAAGTTCTCCGGATGCCAGACCAATCGGATGAACTCATGACCGAGATGATTGCCCAGCACATTGACCTGATCAGACTCCGTCGCCTCCATTCCACCGTTTCTCGCCGCCACGATGCGCAGATAATCCTGAAAAGACACCGGCTGCCGGCTGCCGTCCGGCCTCGTTCCTCCCCATTGAGCCATATGCTCGAGCCCGAAGATGAAATCCACCTGACGCCCGAGGGCGATCTTGAAGGCCAATGATTTATCGTGGAGCATCGCTCCTTGCGTGGATCGCCGGTCAATGAACTGGTAATGCGCGAAATTCGCCTTCACGCCGAACCAATGCCCTTTCTCGAAATAGAGCCAGTCCATCTTGAGGTTCACGCCCGGCAGATTGCGGGCATTCCCGCTCCACATGAAATTGCCTCCGGAAAGGCTCAGATCGCCGAACTCCCGTTCATGCGGCAGCATGCCGACATCCACACCCAGCATCCGCCAGCCAGCCGACAGATAGAGACGGTCCACCAGCGCAGATACCGCCTGACGGCGATAAGCGTTCTGCCAGCCGACATTCCCGACGCCAGTCGCCCCCAGCCCGAAGTACCAGCCGCGGCGGCTGTGATACTCCAGCGCCGTGCCCATGGTCAAGGCCCCGCCATTGGTCACCGGAAGAATCCCATCATGGCCGGTCCTTGCCCAGAACGGCAGATAAGGCCCCGATCCCACCTGGAGGTGAGCAACAGTTTCCCACTCCACCAGCCATCCGGGAGGGACGGCAGCCGGAGGATTCGCGCGAGGGCGTCCGATAACCGCAGAATCTGCCGGAAGCACGACCCCATTGACCTGAGCAGGGACGGACAACCAGAACAGAAGGCTGGTCATGACTAGTAGCAATTTCTTCATGATCAAGCGATGAGGCCACAAAGTTATCATCTTTCCTCCGGAAAAGTTCACGATTCGGGAGAAATTGAGGAATTATCCGATCAATCGAGGGTAAGATCGAAGGCGTAAGAATAAGGAATGATCGAATGATGCTCCACATTATCTTTCCAACCCGGCTCCTGATGACTCAGCTCCACGATATCACGTGAGAGCATTTTCCCGAACTTCGCGAGGATCTCCTCGATGGTGGAAAGTTCCTGCTCGGACAGAAGGTCCACCCGCACCTCTTCCGATACGCCAAGCACCGTCTTCTCACCGCCAGCCAGGAGAATTTCCTGACATTTCGTCAAGCCATCCACCTGATCATAGATCGTCGCATAATGTTCCGGAACCGGTCCGAACTGGATCGCACGGTATTTCAGGCCACTGATAGAACGACCATATCTACGATAATTCATGAAATCGCTGTAGAACATCAGCTTGTTCAATTTCGTCGGACAGATATCCCGGCACCGGCTGACGATGTATTTCACCATCTGAGCCAGCTTGTCCGGATTCTGCTCCCCGAATCCATTCTCCACTGACAGACGGTCATCCTTACCATACAGCAGCATGGCGAGAAAGCGATCCACCGCAGAAGAAGTACTGTTCTCGACACGGGAACGGATATTCTCATATTCCTGCTCGGTGAACTGGGAACGGCTTTCCTCCAGCATCGTCCTCATGACCCTCTTGTCAGAAACGGCACGGATCATCTTCCCCTGGGATTCCGAAGGGACCATACCGGCCTCATACTGCCGCCATTGATTCACACCGAAGCCCAGAATCTTGGACATCTGGGTAAAATTCAAGCCATATCTCTCCCGGATCTTGCGAATCTCATCCGGGAAAGGCACACCATGACGGACTCTCCATTGGCTGTACAGTTCATTCGTGAAAAGTTCATCCTGGTCGCCGTCGGTAAACTGCTCACCGGTATCTTCACAGAGATAATACCTCACATGGACCTCGAAACTTTCCTTCCGGAATTCCTTCCGCTCCACATCCTCCACCTCATACACCCGTCCTCCCGTGAAAGGACTTGCCATTTTCGTCAATGTCTTCTTCATGTTCATTGTTCCTTTGCCTTAAAAGCATAGTTCATCGGATGCGCCGCCTCATGAAACGAAATGCATATCGTCCTATTGGCAGGATGCCCCATGGCTATCTTTATATAAAGTTCCTTTCCATCAAAGTTCTTACCAAAGACCCACAGATCACCGGCCCACAAAGCATCCTGGACCGTTTCCACATAATCACAAGCCTCGACCGTCCTGATGATCTCTCTACGGATCCTGTCATTCAGACCAAGCATCGCCAGCGCCTCCTGGTTCTTTTCCCGATTCAGGAAAATGACACCCCAGACCTCAAATTTAGGCATGAACTGCTGCAGAAATGCCTCTACCTCCTCTCTCGATTTCACGATTCCGCTCATAGTCTTCTCAAATTTTCCGCAAAGTTAAAGAATTATTCTTACAAAACGCAGAAAACAAACGGAAAAGTTGACGGCAGAAAACATTTCCAACTTTTCCATTGCATTGGAAATAAATATTACTTAATTTTACAAAAATTTTAAAATCAAAGAATTATGTCAACTTACATAGTTTACAGTTTCAATTTCGAACCGAAACAGATATCAGAGAAACTTTATGAACAGCTTCCTGATGAAACAACAAGAATGGAAAAGAAACAGGACTATCTTTCCGAGATCCTGAACGACCAGAACTTCACCTTCCGGAAGAATAGAAATGAATCCTATCATTTCAAGAGACTGTCGCAGACGGGCAATGGAATATTCTGCCTGAAACTGGCCAACAAAAGACATGTCAAACTCGAGAACAACTTCAACGTGATCATGGCTGATAACTCGCCGAGCTGCAACGTGATCATAGACAACCGCATAGGAGAGCATCACATTCTCATTGAAAGTGATGCTACGGCATTTTCCGATACCAACGTCGTCCGCAACATCATACGCTCAACGCTCAATCACTACCTCAGCGTTTATGGACTTACCCTTGACATCAACAAAGAATTCCGCCCTACAGAATTCTGGGACTTCACCAAGGAATACCCTGAGATCAACATGCTTCGCTTCAACCTGCTTTACGCCGATCACTCAAGCGCTGAAGAAAACGCCGAAGATTTCATCCAGCAGCAAAGCAGAATTCTGAACAGCACGAACACCACCGTTGAATTCAGAGCTCAGCCCAATGCCATCCTGAACATTTCTCCAGACGACCAGGAACTGAAAAAACTGGTTGAAATCTCTGCCAGATCAGGAAACCGGATCACCTGCAAACTCAAAGGACAACGACGCTTCCTATCAATCGGCAACGCCCCGGTCACCTGTGAACTCAACGAGGATGACCTGACCAACGATGATTCAATGTTCGAGACCCATCAGGAGCATTTGGCCAGACTGCTCGACTCGATCAACCTATAGACTCGTCCCATACGCGCTCATCTCTAAAGTAGGATTCTTGAAAATCCAGAAAAATTACGTAAATTTAGGGTTTGAGAAAACATAGATAACACTGTAAAATAACTGACCACATGAGACAACTGACCAACGGAATCATTGACCTTAAAGTAGATGAGCATGGAGCGGAACTGCACAGCATCCGCAAGAACGGCGTTGAATACCTCTGGCAAGGCGACCCGACCTTCTGGGGCCGGCACTCCCCTGTCCTTTTCCCGATCGTAGGCAGCCTCTGGAACAAGAAGATGCACGTCGAGGGACGAACCTATCAGATGGGACAGCACGGCTTTGCAAGAGACATGGACTTCCTCCTAGTCTCCCAGGAAGAGAACAGCATCACCTACCGCCTGACCTCCGACGGAGAAACGCATGACAAATTCCCGTGGGAATTCCAGCTCGACATCACTTATAAACTGGAGGGGCAGAAAGTAATCGTCATCTGGGAAGTGACGAACACCAGCGCACGAGAGATGTTTTTCCAGATCGGCGCGCACCCGGCCTTCTATTATCCCGGTTTTCGGCCGGAGAGCGAGCTGAAAGGCTGGTTCACCCTCAGCAAGAACGGCAAGCAGATCGAAGACATTGACTACATCCTCATCGGCGAGAAAGGCTGCGCAGACATCGAGAAACATTACCCATTGCCATTGGAAAAGACAGACCTGCCGGGACTTGGCGGACTCGCGCAACGCCTGGACCAGCACAGTTTCGACAACGACGCTTTCATCATCGAAGGCAGTCAGGTCGATACCGTCACGCTTCACAGCCCGGAAGGACAGCCATGGCTGCGTCTGCATTTCGACGCACCGCTCGTCGGGCTCTGGTCACCGTGCAAGAATAATGCGCCCTTCGTCTGCATCGAGCCTTGGTACGGCCGCTGCGACCGGATGGGCTATACCGGCGAATTCAAGGACCGGGACCACATCAACCGCCTCGCCCCGGAAAACAGTTTCCGTTGCGAGTACAGCATTGAGGTGATGTAGAGGGGCGGGAGAGAATAGAAAGTTTTCGGGCCGACATTCATTGAGTGTCGGCCCGAAGTGTTTTGTGGAGATGATGAGAGATCTCTACACCGAACCGATCTAGTTGCAAATTAGATGCAGGATATTCGAAGCTTTTCTGTAGACTGTTCCAACAGTTCCCAATTGAAAACTATTTCTCTATACCCATTTCCCTAAAAGTTAATGGACACAAACCATTCGGGTAACAACTGTTTTTCCTGCGGGGCCTATGAATCGTTGTACCACCCTTGCGAGCGAAAATACGCCTTACTCGGCTTGCCTCTATCGG